>Ga0209347_1000959_pt1 | contig 56549 bp, 54 predicted proteins | sample AutmiccommuBRH23_FD_187382 | JGI IMG/M metagenome (GOLD analysis project Ga0209347, IMG submission 187382) | Deep subsurface microbial communities from Mt. Terri, Switzerland - Autotrophic microbial communities BRH/23 (SPAdes) (version 2) | ecosystem: Environmental > Aquatic > Deep subsurface >... | reverse complement strand
GGTTTGTTTCGGGGATCAGACATTCATGCCTTGTCCCCTGTGCGGTTCTGCATGTATGCAGACTGGAAGCAGGATACATGTCAAAAAGCCTTGTAAAAAATATAGGAAGCATAAGCATTGAGTTCAAATAGATAAGCATCACTCTTTATCTCATTTCCCGGGAACAGAACAAAGTTCGTCGCATGATCCTGTTCTTTACTCCCTCATAGATTCTCCCTGCGGTGCAGCGAGTACATCTGGATCTTCTTCATCTTGGCCAGGTTGAGCACGCTCCTCATCTCCTTTTCCTCAAGCAGGCGGGATTCGATGTATCCGTTATCTACGGCCTCATTGAATATCTCGTAGCCCAGGCCTGAGCGTGCAAGCACGGTGGTCCAGTTCTTGGGAGTGCCGACGCCTCCGAAGGAAAGGTCGGAACTTTCGGCAGTAAGATCCGTGCAGTACTTGCATGAACTGCTCCTGTAGGGGTCCAGCTCCTCAAGGTCAAATACCTTGAGCTCCTCTGCGGTCTGCAGTTCGAACCTTCCCTTGCGGATCTTCATGGACTCGATATCTTCCAGGCGCATTTCCTTGCTCCGGACAAATTCCTTTATTCCCTCGTAGGAGAAGGTGTCCATGCAGAAAAGTCCCAGTTTCAGGATATTGGCCCGCATGAACAGGTGCAGGAATCCATGAGGGCTCTTCTGCATCTTGTGGACCGCATCGATATTACAGCTTGTGCCCACAAAGGCAATACTCCTCATGCCCTGCTTCACGGCACTCATCAGGGATTCTATTGTCATGCTGTGGCTGTAGATGCTTCCGGCAGCCTCCACAACCTCATCATATGTCCTTGCGATGACAGGCACGGGTTTCCAGGGCTCTTCCTCGGATCTCACAGTAACTATGGCACAATCGATAAGGCCCTCCTCAAGACCGTATGCCAGCATGGAGGTGACCACTGCCCCGTCCTGCCCCTTCAGGCTAGGTATAGCGGTCCTTGCGCCATAAGCATGGCGTATCTTCCCTATCAGCCCCTCTTCGGTCGTTATCGTCCTGGGGCACTGGTTGTAGCAGACACCGCAGGCAGTGCATTTGCCTATCAGTTTTGGCTGCCCGTTCTCTATTGTAACGGACTCGCATGATGCAGCACAGGCTCCGCAGAGGGTGCATATTCCCGGCTTGATGATATCCCTTCTCAGGTTGCCAAAAGAGATCCGTTCATTCTCGGCAATGGACCTCTTCAGGCGTATGACGCTCTTTTCAAGATGATCGAACTTTGTTTTGCATTCAGGTGAGCAGAATCGATATCTTTTCCCTCCGTATTCTGTGAAGTACGGAGTATCTTCCTGCACCTTGTTCTTACATATGGGATCAATTGGCATGCTTTTCCTTTTAGGTTGTGTTATTATGCCAGATAAATATGCTCTTTATCTATAAAATAAAATTTGAAGCTTATAATCATGAAGTTCTTCAGGGCTAAGAGTGCCCTGAACCCCTGGTATCATGCAGATCCCGTCCCAGAACGCCTTTGCATTATCTATCTTAATGGTCCGGGATAATGCCAGATAAGAGGGTCCGGAGATATCATCGATCCCTGCAGCATGGCCCGCTTGAATAACTAAATGAAGTATTCCAATAAAGCCCTTATATCACAATAAATGTATTCTGATATTCAGGTCACAATACATATAAAGCGTTCTATCTTTTGGTATCGGAGAACTCATGAAGCCAGAAATCAAAGCTCAACTCATCTCAATAGGTTCCGTGAACATGGACCCCTCTCTTATCCGCAGGTTAACTATTCCCACAGCCGGTCCCGGAGCCGGGAATGTAGCATTCTTCTTCAATTCAGGAGGACACCGCGTCCGCCTTGCCATCAGAAAGGACTCTCCCCTGCAGGCGGGAATGGAAGGCGGGGAACTGGTTATCAGAATGGACGGCACCGAGCTCGTAAGAGGCGGCATCGAACCCGAGCTTATCCATTGCCCTGACCAGGCATTCATAACAATGTGTGAGAAATGCATCTTCGACTGCAGGTTCTGTCCGGTTCCCAAACTCAGGGGAAAGGTCAAGACAATGGATGAGATGCTGAAGATGATGGAAGAAGCCCACAGCACCGGCAGGATGCAGGCAATATCCATAACTTCAGGTGTCGAAATATCAGCAGAACATGAGGTTGACAGGGCTGAAGAGCTCATCCGCAGGCTTCGGGAAAGATATGACCTTCCTATCGGTGTTTCCGTATATCCCACAGAGGACTCCACCCGCAGGCTTAAAAGTGCAGGAGCCGATGAATTGAAATATAATGTGGAGACCATGGACCGGAGCATCTACAGGAAGGTCTGTCCGGAACAGGACCTTGAGTTCATCCTTAAGGCCCTTAAAGAAGGCGTGGAAATATTCGGAAGGAACAAGGTCTGTTCAAACTTCATTATCGGCCTCGGGGAATCAGACGATTCCGCCATGAAAGGCATAGAAGAACTGGTTTCCATTGGCGTTGTCCCCATACTCAGGGCCGCCGCCAGGCATCCCCTAAGAGAAGGCGAGGTGTTCATTGAGCGGCCTTCTGCGGAAAGGCTGTTAATGCTCAACCGTTTCCTCAGGAAAAAGCTGGATGAATATGGCCTGCGAGCCGATATTTTCAGGACCATGTGCCTGCCCTGTACGGGATGCGATATAAATCCACATTCGGATATCAAATGATCATTATACCTCATTCCCCCGCTACTATGTGATCTAAATCAGGAGCTGCCAGTGTAAAGGATAGATGCGCCCTTAAAACTGATCAGGGTGATAAAAGAATAGCTTCACTTATTGACAAACTCGCCGTTACAGGAAGTGGTCAGGTACAATTATTCAGCAGTTCTATTATTTCATTGACACTGAGAACTTTTGCATAAACGCTTCCCAGCGCGGCCATATAAGCGCCGTGAACGCTATTTGCATCTATATTCCCACCATTGAAAGCCAAATCCCTTGCTGCACAGGCGTCATGTGCTACAGTACAGGCATATCCTTTATCGAATGCCGCCCTGACGGTTGCATCAATACACATGTGTGACATCATTCCGCATATATACAGTTCTTTAATTCCCTTGGCCTGGAGATGCTCGTTTAATGTCGTATCCCGAAAGCTGTTTGGAAAATGTTTCGTGATAACGGCTTCATTTGAACGAGGTAAAACACTCTCATGAAAGTCTGTTCCGTCGGTATCCGGCAGAAAGAAAGTAGCTCCTTCCCGCGTTGATATATGCTGAACATGGACTATTGGCAGATCACGTACCCTGAAAAGGTCCAGGAGTCTTTGTGCAGCGTGAACTGCCTTGATCGAGCCAGGTACTTCCATACTGCCGTCCTGGAAGTAGTCTTTTTGTATGTCTATTAATAACAAAGCACTGCTCATTGATATCCCTCTATATTCCAAATTCTATCTTATCCAGTTCCAAATCAATAAACTCGATATTATTGCCTTGTATGGAATGCTCTCTACAGATAATATTTACCTATAATACGGTCTGTGGCACGGCCGCCGAAAAGCAAATTCCCGTTAAATGTTGTTAGTTTTACGGTGTTGAATTCCATGTTCGCCCCGCCCTGTTCAATAGATATTGTGTTTCCATCCCACATGCCGCTCTTTAACATGTAATAGCCGAATGCACTGTTTCCCGAGCCTGTGGCAGGATCTTCCAGGTAACCGAACTTAGGTGCGAAAACCCTTGTATGTGCAAAGTTTCTCTTATCCCTTACTTCTGTCGAAAAGACCAATATGATGTCAATTGCATTACTGATGCAGAATTCCTTCAGATCTTGTTCATGCGGAAATATATTGATCTCATCTGAAAGTGTTCCTACAGGAACTATCAGGGTCGCAAGCCCTGCGTCGATAATATCAATTGGATACTGCCGTGATATTCTATAGCTTTCCAAACCCAAGATCTGCGCAATGCTTTCCGGGAGCAGTTCCGCTCCGATGAACACCGGCTTAGGCGCTGTAATAAATACTGCATCCTGATCAGGTATTCTGTTATACGCTTTCAAAACACCTTTTTTACGGGTATGTATTACCAGTTCATCCATGGAAAGAAACTGTGGTGTGCTTTTGATAAGGCTGTACATGCAGGCAATTGTTCCGTGTCCGCAAAAATCAACCTCGCACTCAGAGGAATAGTATGTCAGCTCAAACCCACACTCAGGTGATTTCCTGCAGTACACGACCTCTGACACGAAACCTTTATGCTGTTCTGCAATATCCAGCATTTCCTCGTCCGTGAGCATCTGGTCATCTTCCATGTGAATACATGCCGCCGGATTACCCCGGGACTTCTCCGACGCAAAAGCATCAATCTTCTTGTAACTGTATTCTCTCATATGATCGCCCCTCCTGTCAGAGGTCCGGCCTATATTTCATTATTCAACTCATCCTTAAGAGAGCATATATACAGCCATCCTGCACAATACCGTTCTTGATGATATTGCTCTTCAGGACGGCCTCAAGCCTGAAACCTGCCTTTTCAAGAGCTTTCCTTGATGCTGTATTCATGGCAAAGGGCTGTGCATATACTCTGTTGATGTCGAAGTTATCGAACATGTACTGAGTCATGCGCCTGATGACCTTTGGCATGATTCCTTTCCCCCAGTACTCCTCTGCCAGGTAATAGCCCAGCTCTGCATTGTTACGGTGTACGTTCTCTTTGAGATACGCACCGATGCTACCGGCAACTACTCCGTTGATCTCAATAGCGAATGATCTTGATGTGTTATCTTCCTGAATGGCGCGTAAAATGAACTATCTTGCATCGTATAAGGAACAGGGGTGAGGGAACCCGTCCCTCAGGTAATCGGCAATTTTTTTATTGTCCGCAATAACCGCAAGCCTCTTTGCATCTTCCTCTTTCCAGGATCTTAATACTAATTCGTCAGTTTCCATTCTCAAAGTTCTATCCATACAGGTATCCTTCTGTAATGACAATATTTCAAAAACAGATTAAATAAAGGATTAACGCATCCTTTTCTCGATCACCGCAGGCCATATCGAAGCCGACACTATCATGCTGAGCACGAAAACGAAAACCATGCCTGCGATTATGTCCACCTGGGTGTACAAAGGAAAAACTCTTGAGCTGTTCACAGCAAAGGAGAGGGCTGCAAAGAGGATTGCCAGCAGTATAGATGTCACTAGGCTTGCTATCAGGGTATACCTGCCTTTTTTTCGACTCATGTTCTGATCGCTCATGTATGTCTCCCGTCTCCGGCTGTGCCCCTCACTTTATCTTCTTTCTCTTCATCAGCATGGAATTGGTCGTTACCGATACCGAGCTCATTGCCATGAAGGCTGCTGCAAGTTCCGGGCTGATGAGGATAGTCTTCACTACAGGATAAAGCAGTCCGGCCGCCAGCGGAATGCCTATGGTGTTGTAGCCGAAGGCCCAGAAAAGGTTCTGCTTTATCTTGTTCATGGTAAGCCTGCTCAGCCTGATGGAAGCTATCACGTCCCTAAGGTCGTTCCTGATAAGCACTATCTGTGCGGACTCCATGGCAACATCGGTACCTGCACCCATCGCGATGCCGATATCTGCCTGGGTCAGGGCGGGAGCATCGTTGATTCCGTCGCCTACCATTGCCACAATGCGGCCTTCATCCTGCAGTTTGCGTATCTCCGAAGCCTTGTCCTCGGGAAGCACCTCGGCAAGCACCCGTGTGATACCAATGCTGCCTGCAATGGCGTCGGCTGTCCTGCGGTTATCACCGGTGATCATCACGACCTCAATGCCCATGCCGCGTATCTTCTCGACAGCTTCCTTTGAGTTCTCCTTGAGTGTATCGGCGACTGCCACAAGTCCCGCTAACCTGCCGTCCATTGCGGCTATCATGGCTGTCCTGCCCTGCGCTTCAAGGCTTTCCATTGTCTTTTCCACGGATGCGATGTCAATACCATTATCCGCCATCAGCTTGCGGGTTCCAAGCAATATCCTGCTGCCCTCAATGGTCGCCTCCACACCTTTACCTGCAATGGATCTGAAATCCTCGACATCCTTTAATTTAAGCTTACGCTGCTCTGCACCCCTGACAATGGCTTCCCCCAGGGGATGTTCTGAACCCACCTCGGCACTTGCTGCCATTACAAGCAGCTCATCGGAGCTTAGGCCTGCAACAGTCACAACGTCTGTCAGTTCCGGATTACCTTTTGTGAGGGTCCCGGTCTTGTCAAAGACAATGGTATCTATTTTCAGTGTCCTCTCAAGGGCCTCTCCGCCTTTGATGAGTATGCCGTTCTCGGCGCCTTTGCCCGTACCCACCATGATAGCAGCAGGGGTTGCAAGACCCACAGCACATGGGCAGGATATCACAAGCACCGTGATAGAGATGAGCAGTGCAAAGAGGAAGGGGCTCGCTATGCCTGAATTCAGGGTAACGTCATATCTCTCAAACCCGATAAAGTACCAGAAGAAGAATGCGGCCAGTGCCAGTATGTGCACGATCAGTATGAAATGCCCGGCTACAACGTCTGCAACTCTCTGTATGGGTGCCTTGGAGTTCTGTGCGTTCTCTACCAGTTCTATTATCCGTGCAAGTGCTGTATCGGCGCCCACGTTCGTAGCCATTAGTTTCAGTGCCCCGCTCCTGTTCAGAGTAGAGCCGATGACCACATCCCCCTTGCTCTTGTCAACAGGTATGCTTTCCCCGGTTATCATGGACTCGTCCACAGCAGAAGCCCCGTCAACCACCACACCGTCAACAGGTATCTTCTCTCCGGGCCTGACAAAGACAATATCATCAACCTCGACGCTCTCAACAGGCACTTCCTTTTCCTGCCCGTCTACTATGATCCGCGCGGTCTTTGCCTGCAGCCCTATGAGCTTCTTAATGGATTCGGATGTCCTGCCTCTTGCACGGGCCTCCATGTACCTTCCGAGCACAATGAAAGCGATAAGCATGACAGCAGTGTCGTAATAAAGATGATGGTATCCGGGCCCCAGCTCCAGGTAGCTCGAGGCAACGCTTATGACATAGGCTGCCCCGGTCCCGGTTGCGATGAGCAGGTTCATGTCGGTCACGCCATGTTTCAGTCCGCGGTAAGTGCCTTCGAAGAACTGCCTTCCCGGGAAGACCATAACAATGGTTGTCAGCAGGAACAGCACGTTCCTGTTGGCCAGGATATCCGGCACGAAGCCAAAAAGGTCAGGGAAAACAGGCTTCAGGCTCCCAAGCATCACAGGGATTGCGATCGCTACCGAAATAATTAGATTGTTCCTCTGGCGGCGTATCTCATCTTCCCGCTCCTTCCTCTCCCTGTCCTCGGCAAGCTGTCTGTCAACAGGCATCGAAGCTGAATAACCGATGGCTTCGATCGCCTTTCTCATATCGTCCACAGAGACCACAGAGGAATTGTACTCTATCCGGGCCTTTCCCATGGAAACATTAACATTGACCGAACTTATACCCTCAAGCCTCTTTAACACCTTCTCGACGTTCTGGGCACACGAAGCGCACGTCATCCCGCCCACATCAAGGGTCACACGGTCCTTCACAACATGATAGCCGAGGGATTCTATATCCTCTGCAAGCTCTTCAGGGCTGACCTTCGCAGGCTCGTACCTTACGGTAGCCCTCTCAAGGGGGAGGTTCACCGTAGCTGAGATAACTCCTTCATGCTTGCCGAGAATGCCCTCTATGTTCTGGGCACAGGACGAGCATTTCATACCGGAAATCCTGAAAATGGCATCTTCAACAGTACCGGGTTCTGGCTTTTTCCGGCTACTTGCCTCATCCATCACTTCATCGGGAATGACCCTGCACGCCTGTTCCTGTGCGGCTGCCTCAGGTAACCTGCATTCCTCTGCACCCGCCTCATATCCCGCATCCGTAACAGCCTGCCTTATCTCTTCAAGGCTGGTCTTTCCGGGGTCGAACTCAACTATGGCGCTCTCATCCTCAAGGCTGACATCGACAGAGGAAACGCCCCCAATGGCCAGAATGGCATCTGTCACACGCTTGTGGCAGTGCATGCAGGTCATTCCGTGGACTTTTATCTTAGTGTTCATATCTGGCAGGAGACAATCATTCGCATCCACTGTCCGCTTAATCCATTACCTTATAACCGGCCCTGGTAACAGCGGACCTTATAGCAGCCGGGTCCGTGATACCAGGATCGTAGGATACTCCCGCCTGCTTGTTGTCAAGACTGACCTTTACTTCCTGCACTCCCTTTACAGCCCTTATTGCCTTTTCTACTGTCATCTGGCAGTGCCCGCACATCATTCCCTCTATATTTATGATCTCTTCCACCATGTTATAACTCCCATTGGCTCTTGATTGTACTATATTACAATTATCTGATATACTATTATTAAGGGTTTCTCAACAGTTAAAAGAGTTAACAAAATTAACAGACGAATTATCAGGTAATTCTCACCTTCTGTTCAATGGCCTTTTTCCATTCATGGGCGTCGTCCACTTCAAAAGAGTGTTTCCTCATTCCATTAGAAGATTCAGAGACTACTATACTGTCTTTTTTAAAGAGCCCCCGTTCAGCCTCGACCCCTATTATCTTTGACAACGGGATATCTTCCAGCTCACCGTCTTCAATGCTTATCTGCGCCAGCCTTTTGTTCGTGAGGATCGTCATTATTGAATTCTTCCGCGAAGATCTCAGGAGATGTTCCCCGCACATATACTCCGGCCTGAGGCTTTCAAGGAGTTCCAGTATCCTGTCTCTTTTCCTGGCAGATATAGGGTACAGTATCAGGCGTTTGTGCCCTGCGATAAGGAAAAGGCCCTGCTGGTCAGCATGTACTCCTGCCAGGTCCTTCATCTCTATCCGCTGCTCGATATTCTCTTTTCTTAAGAGCAGGCCTGATTCTTTTTTGAAGAGGATGTTCTTGTTCGTGATCACCATGATCATCTTTTCCCTTCCCATGCTCACCGGCTCCTCTGCAAGCAATTTCTCTCCTCTTCTCATGATCGTTGAAGCTTCCTGCCCCTGTACATCAGCACCTTCTCTGGCTTTTGCTTCATGCATTCCCCTGTTCTCTCCGGGCATGTAGTGGTTCAGCATCTCAACAAGGAGATTACCGTCTATGAGTTTAACATTGTGTTCTGCGGCCTCATCCTGTCCTTCCCTCGTAAAGCTGGATGTAGCAACTATAATTACCCCATCGACCCTGTCACGGTATCTCAGGCTGCTGTACTCCCTGACAGCTTTCACTCCCACGGGCTCCAGGTATCTTTTAGCCTGCACTATCCACGAGTGCGAGAGTCCGAAGTGTACTATCCTTATTATAAGGTCGATGCCTCTGTCGTGAGAATATTGCGTCTCTTCGACTGCATATCCCATCTTACTGAAAAGCTGTGCCAGAAGCTTTTCAAAATCATAAGGCTCTATCTGTTGCAGTTGCCCGAGTGACCATTTTTCCATGCTCATTCATCCACATTTTAAGATATATCACACTCAGGACACAAATGGTCCTGTCTGTTACAGGAGTGCTTTTTCCTTTTTTGCGTGCCATTCCTGTCAGCCGCAAAGATTAATGATGTAAAGTTAATATTATAATTATATTACATATCAGTAGGGTTATGTATAATTATCGCACAACCATGCAAAACTTTAAGTTATCAAAGTATGTAACTAAATACAGAAAAAACAGCAGTCTTTTATGGTGCCATTGACCGGCCCGGTTTTTAAAGGAAGGTAAGCAAATGGACGAACTAGATGAGATAAGGCAGAGGAAAATGGAAGATCTGAAGAAGGGGCTTGAGAAGCGCGAGCATCCGGCTAGCCCTGTCGAGCTTACAGATGCTGCATTTGATGAGTTTATCGCGAAATATAACCTGGTGGTCGTGGACTGCTGGGCTCAGTGGTGTGGTCCGTGCCGTATGCTCGCTCCTGTCATCGATGAACTTGCAGCCGAACTTAAGGGAAAAGTGGTATTTGGCAAGCTCAATGTCGATCATAACAGATCTACTGCTGTCAGATTTGCTATAACCGGCATACCGGCACTGCTGGTCTTCAGTAACGGCACGCTCGTAGACAGGATAATAGGCGCGGTTCCCAAACAAAGAATCATGCAGAAACTGCAGCCTTTAATATGAGGAGTAGAAAATGGGATTCAAACCAAGGATCGCAGAGAGCCCTTCAGTACGCCTGATCGATCTTAAATCCAAACCGTATTTCATAGTAGCATCCGTGGAAGTAGGCAACACTACAACAAAATGCATTCTCACCGCCACAAATATGGAAGACGGAAAGACCCGCCTTGTAACCAAGATCGTGAGCATGACAAGGGACGTCCGCCAACCCCGGGAGGGAGAAGAGGTCTTTGGACGAACCCTTAATGGTGTTGAGCTTACGCGTCAGTCTGTTGCCGAGATGGTACGGGACACCCTCCTGGCAGCAGTAAAGCAGGCCAATCTGGATATAAAGACAGATATCCATTTTGTTGTGAGGTCTACCGGTGTGGTTGCCGGCTTTGACACCCCTGACGAGGTTGGAGAGTTCATCAAGGCTCTGGCCGATGGCTGTCTGATGGCGGGTGTACCGCCAAACAGGATGACACCTCCCATGGGTATATCCAACGTACCTGAGAGGTTCCGCAAGCACACCAAGCTCGAGCAGGTGGTCTTTGACGGGGCTGTGGCCAGTGTCACGCCTCCCACAGGGGCAACAGGAGTTGAGATAGTCGCAAATGAAATGGAAGGTGAACTGGCGACCGCAGGCATCAAGGAAGGGGCCAAATGGGTAGATGTGGATTTCCGTAATCCCTGCCTGTCCATTGATTTCGGCACCACGCTTGACGGCAGGGTTATCAGCCCTGACCTTCCGTATGCAAAGACAATTGGCAACTTCTGTGGCTACGCAGGTGCGATACCTGATGCCATTATCAAGGGTACGGGGCTGGTCGACTCCAAAAAAGGGACTGCCCTTGATGTTGCAGACAAGACCTCGCTGGATATGCTCTCCCTTAAACTGAAAAGTAAGGCTATAAAGGAGTATGCTGAGAGGATCCATGAGTACATACTGATAGAGCGCGTTCCCAAAGACCGCACAAGGTATGGGAGCGTGCCGGTGAATTCAAAGGCTGCCGACACTGTTGGTGTGGTGCTCATCGGATGCGATGTTGGCAATAATGGCACTGATATGGACAAGCTGTCCGAAATAGGAGCTGAGATATATAAGAAGCATAATCTCAAAACGCTTTTTGCAGTAATAGATGAGGTCATGGCAAAGGTAGTTCAGCGCCTGGTGAAAGTGGCACAGGATGAGGGCCTCGTGTTTGAGGACACTGCTATAGGCATCACCGGCAGGGCAGGTATCACCGGGGCTAAGCCCAGACTTATCCTGCAGTACCTGCATGAACTTGGGATCGATCACAAGATCGAGGAGAACGTTGTTTTCGTGGACGACGGTCTTGCACGCGGTGCAGCTGTCATGGCAAGATGCATGAATTCCATGGGAACTTCGTTCAATCCTCTTGGCGGGCACAGAGGCGGAAAATGCATTCTGGGCCAGCGCATAAAACTGCAAAAAAGATAAGATGTCAGGTGGCAGGAATATCCTGCCACATTATTATCCATTACTTAAAACAGTAAGCATGAGGGCTATCAGGGCCTGTCCCTTTTTTCCTGCCTTCGCATCTCTTTCTCAAACTCTATTTCATGCTTTTTTATTTCTCTGTCATGCTTGCTATCTTCCATATTTTTCAAGATTACACCTCATTGGACATGAAATGAACAAATGCTCAACTACTTACAGATAAAAAACAGTCCGGTATGCAACAAGTGATTCTTCCCGGGTCTCAACCTCATTCAAGTTTACTTACAGCATGTTAGACAATCGAAAATTAAAACTCTTGTCTCCACAATGGTCCTTCTAAATATATATATTAGTCAAATATATTTAAGATTTACTTTATATCCTGAGAATAGAACCGATCTCTTTTAAGCCGCGCGTATTTACGACATCCGCCGGCTCAAGCCATGCCCTGCGGGCAACATCGATGCCATAGGAGATGTTATCAAAGTGTGCAAGTGAATGCGTGTCCGTATTGATGGCTATCTTCACTCCCATTTCCTTTGCCATCCTTGCATGCCTGTCATTCAGGTCAAGCCGGGAGGGTGAAGAGTTGATCTCAAGGACCTTATCGTTATCAAAAGCCGTCTGCATTACCTCCTCTATATCGATATCATATCCTGAGCGCTTTCCGAACTTCCTTCCGGTCGGGTGGGCAAGTATATCCACATGCTCGTTCTCAAGTGCAGCAACAACACGCTTTGTCATGCTTTTTCTGTCCTGTTCCAGACCGGCATGCACAGCCGCTACAACAATGTCAAGCCCCTCCAGCACCCGGTTGCTGTAATCAAGCCGGCCGTCGGACAGTATGTCACACTCAGTACCTGAGAGCAGCCTGATACCTTCCATTTTCTCGTTAATATCCTCTATCTCGTGTATGTGCTCAAGCAATCTTTCCTCTGACAGGCCGTTAGCGACGCCTGTGGAGGGGGAGTGATCCGTGATGGCGATATACTCGTAGCCCAGCCCCCCGGCATGTAAAGCAAGCTCTTCAATAGTGTTCCTGCCATCACTCCATCTTGAATGGACATGAAGGTCCCCTTTGATATCCTTCCGTTCTATAAGTGCAGGGAGCCTGCCATCCAGGCCTGCTTCGATCTCACCCCGATCCTCCCGGATCTCCGGAGGCAGGTACTCAAGCCCCAAAAACCTATAGAGGGCACTCTCCGTTGCAAATCCAGCTACTCCATTCTCCGATCTTTCGTTCTCTATCTGCTTTCCTTCGTAGATCATGCCGTTCCTGCTGATGCTGTATCCCCTGGCACGCGCCACTTCATGCAGGTGGATATTGTGCTCCTTTGAGCCTGTAAGATACTGCATCAGTGAACCGCAATAACTTGCGGGGCCTACATATAGATCCACTCTTATATTGCCTTCATACATGATGGCCGCATGTGTATTTCCTTCATCCGGCTCCCATGTTTCAGGCGCCTGGGTTACTTTTCCTGCATGCATGAATGCATCTATGGCTTTTTCAGGTTCATCTGAGAGGGCTATAAGGTCGATGTTCCCGACTGTTTCTTTTCTTCTTCGAAGGCTTCCTGCAGGCAGGACTTTGCTTATATAAGGGCTGGAGCTCAGTTCTTCGGTGATCTGCCGTGCAATTGCAGTCGCAACCGCAAGGGGAATTCTTCTGAAATCACTGCTTTGCACCCGGCTTCTGGCTGCTCTCAGGATCCTTTCCTCCTGTTTGGGTCCCATGCGCGGGAGCCGGCGGATGCGGTGCTCTTCTGCGGCTTTGATAAGATCCCCGATGGATGCGATGGCAAGCCTTTCATACAGGACCCTGGCAGTTTTCGGGCCGATGCCGGATATATCCATTATCTCTATGACCCCCGGAGGAATTTCCGCCACAGTTGTCTCATAGGCCTCAAAGGTCCCGGTTGTCAGTATTTCCTCTATCTTGTCCTCTATGGCTTTCCCCACACCGGGCACTCCGGAAAGGCGGCCCTCCTGATGGATGCTGCTCAGGTCCGCCTCAAGTCTTTTGATACTCCTGGCAGCATTTTCGTAGGCAGCTATCTTAAATGGGTTCTCACCTCTGAATTCCAGCAGCCTTGCCATCCGGCTGAAGATATCCGCGATCTCCGCATTGTCCATAACAACCGACCCTCTGATCATTTGCTTCAGGCTATTACCTACTTACACTCTTTCTTTTGTTTCGAACCAAGGGCTTTTTCAACTGCATCCTTGTGTATCTCAGCGGACTGGTGGATACCTCCAAGGGTTCCCCGCACAGCCCTGCACGGATATTGCTGTATCAGCAAGCCTGCCCGGGCAGGTGCATCCTCTATCTTTGTACCTATCAGCTCTTTTGCCATCTGCCAGGTACTCCCGCAGGGAGCACCGCGAATGACCTTTACACCTGATACTTTCTCATTCTTCGTTTCGATCTCGAGCACAGGCCTGGAAAGCTTTGAAGAGAATTCACAGATAGCAGGATCATCGGAAAGGGTGCAACAGATGTCTTCGACCTCTATATATATTCCATATCTTCGTGATATCTGCTCCAGTTCTCTGACTGGTGCTTTTGCAGCTCCGCCTGGTACGATAAGTGCCCGGACGCCATTCTTCCCGGCTTTCTGTGCGATCGCCGCAGTGAGATCAGGGTGAAGGGAATAAGTTATCACTATATCCGCACCAAACACGGTATCTTCCAGGGCAAGCTCCTCAAGGAACTCTTCCGGCTCATCGATAAAGCCAGGCAGCTGCTCGGGCACAGACGTGTGAACGACGTCAAAGCAAGTCTTTGCCAGCAGGGTTTCGATAAGCCTTTTGCCGTATTTCCCTCTGGTGATCACTCCTATTGTGGTCATGTATCTCCCTTACAGGAAATGGGTATCCTTTCTTTATAGGTTTTGGCAGAGATATTTATATTAATATTTTATATATTACTATACGGTGAGATGATGGATGATTACAACTCTTCAACAGTATATTTCAGATGCAATATCTGTGACTTCCTGTTCCAGGAAGATCCTGAACGTTTTCCAGTAAAGTGCTTCCAGTGCGATTCTGAGAATGTGTCGCGGGCGTGAATCTCTCATGCAAATAGGCTAAATATAATACGTTCTCTTTCATGATACATGCCAGTAAAGGGAAAGCTCATAACTCTTGAAGGGATCGACGGCTCGGGCAAGTCTACCATTGCAAGGTCCCTTGCCTCAAATCCGGATTTTAGTGACTTCGTTTTTACCCGGGAGCCTACCGGTAGCTGGATCGGCGAGGCTGTTAACCGGGCCATACATTCTGATACGGACCATCTTGCAGAGCTTTTTCTGTTTGCCGCAGACCATGCCGAACATATCTCCAAACTGATCCTGCCTTCCCTTGAAAGCGGCAGGCATGTTATATCTGACAGGTATTCTGCCAGTCGCTATGCATATCAGGGAATGACGCTGCAGGGCATGTTCAAAGATCCCCTTCAATGGATACAGGACATCCACAAAGGGTGGACTGTAGTGCCGGACCTGACAATACTTTTTGACATCGATCCTATGATCGCGGTTGCACGATGTGGCATCAGGGGGGATAGGACCAAGTTTGAAAAAGCCGGTTTCCTGGAAGGCGTCAGGAATAACTATCTGCGCCTGAAAGAAGAAGATCCGTCCTCCTTCGTTGTAATAGATGCAAGTAAAAGCATAGAGGATATCGAGTCTGACGTTCTCAGTATAATCGCCTCCCATTTATGACCTTCTTATATCCTGCTTCCTGAAGATGTCCTTGCATACTGTTTCTTACATCTCTTCTCTTTTGCATCCATTAAAGTACATTTATTAATATTTTATAATTATCAAGGAATGTATTTATACATCTGCATAAGATAACTATTAACGTCCATTTGTCGGGACTGGTGGGTGAACGATTGGATAATACCGAACACAGATTCAATTCCATGGTTCTGCAGGATGCCCCGATAGGTGTGTGCATCTTCGATAAGGACGACAATTATATCTTCTTCAATGCGAAGATGGAATCTATCTCTGGTCTGCTGTCCTGCGACGTTCTCGGGAAGAACCTGTCTGATCACATTCCGGGCTCTACAGTTGAAGGGAAAGCAAATTTCAGTCATTTGTACGCTGATACAAAGAGATCTCTTCAGAGATCCTCCCGGCAGAACCTGCCAATGACGATCCCTGAACAAGGGCTCAACTCCCTGTCCATCTATCTTGTGCCGTTGCTTGATGGAAAAGGAAGTTATGACGGGATGGTCTGCTATGTTGAAGAGGTCAGTGACCATCACCTGCAGGTAAAGGGTCTGCATGATAGGCATTCCGGGGCCAGCAGGTTCGAATCGATCTACTGGGAAGTTCCTGTGATCATTTTTAAGTGGTCTTCCGAAAAAGGGTGGCCCATCCTGTTCGTATCAGAGAACATATCCCTGCTTGGTTATACTAAAGAAGAATTTGCACCGGGAAACAGGCATTATATTGATATCGTCCACCCGGAGGACCGGGAAAAACTGCTTCAGGATGTGTCCAGGCTCAGAGGGGCCGGTAAAGATTACTTTTTCCACGAATACCGCCTTTTAAGGAAGTCAGGTGAGCCTCTCTGGGTCAGTGAACTTTCTTTGCTTCAAAAAGATGAACAGGGCAACCCTTTCCGTGTGGAAGGCATAGTTATGGATATCACTGATAAGAAAATGTATGAGGAGAAGCTTGAGAAGCATGCCGAGGAACTTGAACAGATAAATGCATTAAAGGATCTCTTCTCCGACATCATCAGACATGACCTGCTCACGCCTGCCGGTACTATCAAAGGTTATGTTGAGATCCTGCAGGAAATGGAGAAAGACCGGGATAAGCTTAATTTGCTCAGGATAATTGAAGTGAGCACCAAAAGGCTCATAGATCTCATTGAGAGTGCTTCCAAATACGAGAAACTGAACAGTATTGAGGAGATAGATTACTATAATACCGACCTTGTGAACCTGCTCAGGAGCACTTTACTGGATTTCACTTCCTACGCACAGGAAAAGAACCTTAAGATGCATATTGCTTCGCAAGGCCCATGCTGTTCAAATGTCAATCCTCTTGTGAGTGAAGTGTTTGCAAATCTCCTGTCAAATGCTATCAAGTACAGTCCTGACAACGGAAGGGTAAACATCTCTTTCCTGACAGACGGTGATACCGTCAAGGTTACAGTGACTGATCAGGGCGATGGCATTCCTGATGAGAACAAGACATCGGTTTTCAATCGTTTCAAGCGGCTCGATAAGAAAGGGGTGAAAGGAACAGGTCTTGGGCTTGCGATAGTAAAGCGCATAATGGAACTGCACGGCGGCGGTTACGGGGTAGAGGACAATCCTGAAGGAAAGGGGAGTGTTTTCTGGGTCACATTCAAAAGAGCAGCATGTGACCCCGGCCAGCCTAAAGTTCGTTAGCGTCAGCGAATTTGACAAGCGCTTCACCCAGTATGCGCGCATACTTAGGGTTCAGATTGAAGCGCCCTTTTTTCTGTCCACTTCTTTCTTTTGCTATCTCTATATATTCATTTTCGTATTTTTCGCTGGATGCGAGGGTGATCGTAAGGAACCAGCCTGCTCCCATTTTTATTTCGGCATATTTTTCGCCGATCTCAATTATTTCCTCATTCTCTGCCATATTTACACCAATAATGAATGAAACTGTTATTGTACTTTTTCAAGGGGAAGTGAGCCATTATGAAGGGCTGTTGCCACAAGGGCGCCTTCAAGGCCTATTTTTTCAAGTGTTTCTATATCCTCGATGTTGCGGACCCCTCCGCCAAGAAGCACACTGTGCTCTGAGAGAGATGCTATTTTACTTAAGAATTGTGAGTCCACTCCTCTTGCCGTACCGACCCTGTCAAGATCCATGATTATGATATCCCGGAGGTCAAACCCGTTGAGTATCTTAACTATCTCGAAGGGGTCCTCCGGCATAGCGGGGTCCCTGGTGAGTATCCTGCCGTACTTTTTGTCAATACTGACCACAGCACGGCCCGGATAGTTGGCAGCTACCTCCTCTATTATGTCAATAGAGGCTGTTTCCGTGCCAAGTACTACAGTGGGAGCTATCTCCAGTATATCCTGCGTTTCGGAAAAGGATGTAATTCCTGCATCAACCATCGTCCTTGCCTTTTGGGATACTTCCCGGATGAGCTCGAAATTCTTTTCTCTCTTGCCTATCCTCTGAAGCAGGTTAAGGTCGGCAATGTAAACTTCTCTGGGTCTTACCGTATCAACTATCCTGATAGCATCCGAACTATCGCAAATGCGGCTGGAGAAGTGTATGGGCTTGTACTCCCTTCTGTCTCCCCCCTGTGCATGAACGACCATCCTGTTGAAAACGTCAAGAACAAAAAGGATACGAAACATATTTAATTCATACATATGTCATGCTATAAAAAAAGAGGTTATGATATGAAGTTACTTGTCAGTCCTATTAATCCTGAGGAGGCAATAGCAGCACACAAAGGTGGTGCTGATATTATAGATGTGAAGAACCCTAAAGAAGGATCCCTGGGTGCGAATTTCCCCTGGGTTATAAGGTCCGTGAAGGAGGCTATAGGCTCTCAGAAGCCTATAAGTGCTACTATAGGTGATTTCAATTATAAGCCAGGCACTGCATCTCTTGCAGCTCTCGGTGCTGCTGTTGCTGGTGCTCACTATATCAAGGTAGGTCTGTATGATGTTCAGACCGGGGAGCAGGCACTGGACATGCTGACCAGTATCACGCGCTCTGTTAAGGACCTGGACCCTTCCAAGAAAGTCGTGGCATCGGGTTATTCTGATTACAGGAGGATCAATTCCATATCTCCTCACCTGCTTCCTGCAATTGGCGCGCAGGCCGGGGTGGATGTGGTAATGGTGGATACAGGCATCAAGGACGGCCGCTCCACTTTCGAGTTCATGAGCGAGGAAGAGCTGACAATGTTCACAGGTGCTATCAGGGACCAGGGTCTTGAATCTGCGCTTGCCGGAACTCTCAAGTTCGAAGACCTTCCTATGCTCAGGCGCATCCGGCCCGATATCATCGGCGTGCGTGGCATGGTATGCGGCGGCGACCGTAATTCCATCATAAAGGAAGAACTTGTTTCCAGGCTGAAGAAAGAGATGTGATTCCCCTCCACTTTTACTCTTCATATTTGCCGTGGGAATCTTTTTAAATCCGGTTTGAGCAATTACCTAGTTAGCATATGCAGTACATTCTATCAGGGTGATCAGAGTTGGCTGAGGAAATTACCGTCAATGTGGGACAGGCGTATCCACGGGATGCGGGCCGGGGGATTGCCAGGCTTGATAAGAACCTTATGGAAACTATCGGGGTTATCAGCGGTGATATCGTTGAGATCAGGAGTAAGGAGAAATGCTATGCTATCGTCTGGCCAGGATATCTGGAGGATGCAGGCAAGGATGTCATCCGGATAGACGGTAACCTCCGGAACAATGCAAAGGTAGGCATTGACGATAAGGTAACGGTCAGGAAAGTAACGGTCAGTGAAGCAGAGAAGATAACTCTTGCTCCCACAAGAGAGACCCGTCTCGTGGGAGGTCCGCGCTTCATCCTGAGGATACTGGAAGGGCGCCCGATCATAAAAGGGCAGTCTATCCGTGTGGAGGCTGTAAACAATCCCATCTCTTTTGTAGTGCTCTCGACAAGTCCCGCGGGTCCTGTGGTTGTTACCAGGAACACGCAGATAATCCTTCGGGAGAGTGCCGTGGTGCACGAAAGCGTTGCCGGGCATATCACCTATGAGGATATCGGAGGGCTCAAGCGTGAACTGGGTCTTGTGAGGGAAATGATCGAATTACCCCTGAAACACCCGGAGCTGTTCGAGAAACTTGCAGTGGACCCTCCCAAAGGTGTTCTTTTGTACGGTCCTCCAGGTACCGGAAAAACACTGATAGCAAGAGCAGTTGCAAGTGAGACAGATGCCAATTTCACATCGGTGAGCGGTCCTGAGATAGTCTCCAAGTACTACGGGGAGAGTGAGCAGAAACTGCGGCAGATATTCGAGGATGCTGAAAAGAACGCTCCTTCTATCATATTCATCGACGAGATCGACTCCATAGCTCCCAAACGTGATGAGGTATGGGGTGAGATGGAGCGCAGGGTAGTCGCTCAGTTACTATCTCTTATGGACGGCCTCACCGCAAGAGGCAAGGTTATAGTCATTGCTGCAACCAACCGCCCCAATTCCATTGATGAAGCCTTGCGCAGAGGAGGCAGGTTCGATCGTGAGATCGAGGTGGGAATACCTGACAGCGAAGGCCGTCTTCAGGTACTGTTCGTTCATACAAGGGGTATGCCTCTCGAGGAAGGGATCGATCTTGAGGAGATAGCTGCTGCAACTCATGGTTTTGTGGGCGCGGACCTGTCTTCCCTGTGCAAGGAGGCTGCTATGCATGCCCTCAGGCGGCTGCTCCCCGACCTTAAAATTGATGACGCTGAGGATGAGATCCCCCCCGAGTTCATGGAAAAGCTGCAGGTGACCAGGAGAGATTTCGATGACGCCCGGAAGAATATCGAGCCTTCCGCAATGCGCGAGGTCTTTGTGGAGGTGCCTTCAGTGAAATGGGACGATATCGGTGGCCTGGATGCTGCCAAGCAGGAGCTGTCCGAAGCTGTGGAGTGGCCTCTGAAGTATCCGGAGCTGTTCCAGGCAGTGAAGACGAGACCCCCGCGTGGAATTATGCTCTTCGGACCCCCCGGTACGGGTAAGACCATGCTGGCAAAGGCCGTGGCTACTGAGAGCGAGGCAAACTTCATCAGTATCAAGGGCCCTGAACTGCTGAGCCGTTACGTCGGTGAGTCGGAGCGCGCTGTGCGTGAGACCTTCCGCAAGGCCAGACAGGCCGCTCCCACGGTGATATTCTTTGATGAGATAGACTCAATGGCTTCGGAGCGCGGCTCGAGTATCGATGCTCACTCAAGTGAGCGCGTGGTGAGCCAGATACTCACTGAGATAGACGGTATTGAAGAACTGAAGGATGTGGTAATAATAGCCGCAACCAACCGGCCTGATATCGTTGACCCCGCCCTGCTGCGCCCCGGGCGTTTTGACCGGCTGATATATGTGCGCCCTCCTGACAGTAAAGGGCGTGAAAAGATATTTGAGATCCATCTTCAAGGCAAACCGCTTGCTGAGGACGTGAATATTCACGAACTGGCCCATATGACCGAAGGCCACGTGGGCTCGGATATCGAAGCAATCTGCCGCGAAGCTGCCATGCTCGCCCTGCGCGATATCATCACTCCCGGTATCAGCAGGGATGAAGCCAGGTCCAGGGTCATGGGCATCAGGATAACAGCCGCCCATTTCCAGAAAGCTATACTTCGCGTCAAGCCCACCACTTCCCGCGCGGCTATGAGCATCTACGACCAGGCCTCTGAGGCTTTTGCAAGATATGCCGCCAATGAGGAAGAGAAGGTCGTGGACCTTGGCGGGGAAACAGGGTATCAGTAGGTTTTTAAAAAAAGAAAGCGGACAAGAGGAAAAAGGGACTTAGTTCAGTCCCTTTCTGTTCTTTATCAGCTGAGGTATGTCGGCCTGCATCGCAAGTTCTTCCTGGGCAAGGACGAACCGGTTGACCGTTTCCTGCATTGCAACAGCCATGCCGGAAAGCTCCTGTGAGCTGCGTGCTATCTCATGCAGGGAGGCGCTCTGCTGTTCGACCGCAGCTGATGTCTGTTCAGTTCCAGTGGCTGCTCCGTCTGATATTGAAGTGATCTCCTCTACTGAAGCTGTGATCTGTTCTATCGATGCGGACTGCTCCTGAGCTGCAGCGGCGATCTCCTGGACCATCTCAGCAGTTTTTATTGCTCCCTGGACTATTTCCTTCATGGCCCCGACAGTTTCATTCAAAGCCTCAACACCGCTGGCGACAGTTGTGTTGCCCCTTTCAACAGATCCGACCACCACGCCTGTATCGTGCTGTATCTGGCTGATAAGTCCGGATATCTCCTTTGCGGCGTCCCTTGACTCCTCGGCCAGTTTCCGTACTTCATCGGCAACCACTGCAAACCCGCGGCCGTGTTCCCCGGCCCTTGCAGCTTCAATTGCGGCATTCAGTGCAAGGAGATTGGTCTGATCTGCAATGTTCGTGATAAGGCTGACAATCTCTCCTATCTGCTTGGACTTGTTATCAAGCTCTTTTATGGCGGTCGCTGATTCCAGGGATGCTTTCCTTATCTCTTCCATCTGGGCCATCAGATCCTCTGACTTTTTCCCGACAGCTGTGGTCTTTTTACTGGATTCCATGGATATCTCTGCAGACCTCTGGGCATTGACAGCTATCTCCTGTACGCTTGAGCTCATGTCGTCCATAGCACGCGAGACCTCCTGCGCTTTTGATGACTGGTCCAGGGCACCCCTGGCTATGCTGTTTATCGTCTGTGAGACCTGGCTTGATGCGGCGGTGATCTCCTCAATGGATGCAGACATCTCTTCTGAAGTGCTGGCCACCACATTGGCATTCCTGCTGATATTGACTATAATATCAGTAAGTGATCTCAGGATATCATTAAGTCCTCTGGGTATTGCCTCAAAGTCGATCCCTACATCAGTGTCAGCTCTCCTGTCAAGCTTACCTTCGAGCGCATCTGTGGATATTTGTTCGAAATCATTAACTATCTCCCTTATCGGGCGGGTTATAGAGCGTGCGATAATATACGCTATACCTGCCATGGCAATGATGCCGATTATCGATATGACGATCAGCTGGTTCCGCAGGTCCATTGCACCTGCAAACATCTCATCCTCCGGAATGGACAGTACGAATGCAAAATCTGCCGTACCCAATGGCTGGTATATCATCGCTACATTCTTGCCGGTTGCCGGGTCAATTACCTCTATATGGCCGCCTGTCCCCCTCTTAATGTCAGATGCCATCTTGCTGATCTCGGGGTCATTGAAGTCAGAAAGATATCTGTTGCCGATCCATTCTTTTTCGGTAGGATGTGACATGAACATGCCTGAGTTGCTTACCATGAATGCGTAACCCGTATCGAACATGCTCACCTGGGAGACCTCTTCATCAATATAGTCAAGAGATACATCCACACCGGCTATACCTGCAAATTTTCCTTCTTTCATGATCGGGGAGACATAACTTACGATCATGACGCCGTCATATATGTAAGGCTCGAGAATGACATCCTTCTTAAGGGTCTTTGGTAACTGGTAATATTCATAAGTGTCATAACCTTCAAGCGGAGTGAGAGTCGCACCACTGTCGGTTGCACTCCATGTCGGAATGAATCTTCCTGTAAGATCATGTCCCTGCGTATTTGCAAATGCTGCGTCTTTTCCGTCAAAAGCGTTTGCTTCATATCCTGCATATGTCGCGAGAAGGCCGGGGTTTGATATAAGCAGATTCCTCAGGATGGCATTTATCTCTTCCCTGTTCGCGGTTTCGTAATTCTCCAGGGTGTTTGCTATTGTTTGCCCTATCAACTGGTTCGCACGCATGTCACTGTCATATCTGTATGCGTAACCAGCAGAAACACTCTCAGCCTGTTCATATGCCTGTTCTATGTTCTGGGTGGTTACCTTGTCAACTATCACATAGGTACTAATGGACATCAATATTGTAATGCTGATCACAATATACAGGATCAGTTTAGTTTTAATAGCTAATTTTTCAAGTTTCATGATATCTCTCTGTTTTGAAAGTTGCATCATACAATATGCATAGAGTGTAGCTACTATTCAAACAATGAATATATATTTTGTGGATTTATTTTATTATTTTTATATTTATTTTATATCAGGCACCTGGTTAAGGTAAAAGTATAAATACCAGATGCATCTCCTCTCTCCTCTAACTGCACACTTTCTTCTGATACCACGGCAGAAAAACGATATACTACAGTTCAAGAAACTGCACTACCTGTAAGAGCCGCTAAAAGCAGTACCTGTTAAGAACAACTGATGCTTGCACTAAGACAGTGCATTGCTTTTAAAATATATCTACGAGTGGTGTTGCCATTCTCCGGTGCATCTGCCATCTGGCATTATATGGCATTTTCTTCAGAGCTGGGAAACTTTTAGGATGCGGCTTTTTGAAGCATCCTTTTTGATTTTTTCCAGCGTGGAGAGCAGAACCTCTTTCTGGACAGGCTTGATGAAATAATCAACGGCCCCCCACATGCTGCCCATCTCCCTCTCATCCAGCATCGAAGTGATGATCACAGGTATATCCTTTGTTCTCTCTTCTTCTTTCAGGTTTTTGAGGACATTCCAGCCATCCATGCCTGGCATCATAATGTCCAGGGTGATGGCAAAAGGTCTTAATTTCCCGGCAAGCCTGAGTGCTTCCTCTCCGCTGGAAGTGGATGATACACGGTACCCTTCGTTTGCCAGGGTGCCCTCCAGCAGTTCTCTGGAATTGTCGTCATCTTCCACTATAAGGACTAAAGGCTCATCGCCGGCTGAATTTACCGGCTCGGTCATCTTGGATACTATTTTGTCCGATCCGGGCTGCAGTTCTACATTACTTATAAGGGGTGCTTTTTCCTTAACCGCTCCTTTCAGGGGTAATTCAAAGGTGAATGTCGTACCTTTTCCTACTTCGCTCTCAACCCGGATATTTCCGTGATGGAGTTCGATGAATCGCTTCACGAGGGTAAGCCCCAGTCCTGTGCCTGCATACTGGCGATTTATTGAGGAGTCCAGTTGTGTGAAAGGCTGGAACAGTTTGCTTTGATCTTCCTCCGATATCCCTATGCCGGTGTCTTTTACCTCAAACATTGCCATTTCATCATTAATATGGGCGCAGACAGTGACATTTCCATGTTTTGGCGTGAACTTGATAGCATTGCTAACAAGGTTAAATAATATCTGCTTGAATATCGTCTTATCAGCACATATGTTCCTGAGCTCCTCACCCCTGTAAAACTCGACCTTCAATCCTTTTTTGTCAGCCAGGGGGGAAATGAGCTGTCCCACTTCGATGAATACACTTTCAACAGGGAACACCTGAAAATTCAATTCCATCTTGTTTGCTTCTATTTTGGAAATGTCCAGTACGTTATTTATAACATAAAGTAAATGCTTCCCGCTTGTAGCTATATTCTCCATGAACCTTTTCTGTGTGTCGGATATCACTCCGGTGCTGCCGCTTAGCATAAGGTCCGAGAACCCTATTATGGAATTAAGCGGTGTCCGCAGTTCATGGCTCATGGTTGCAAGGAAATCACTCTTGGCGCGGTTTGCAGTCTCTGCTGCTATTCTGGCATGGATCAGGTTCTCCTGAGCTTCCTTTATTTCTCTCAGGTCCACAAAGCTCTCAATGAAGTAGTTCTTGCCGGAAAGGATTACAGGCACTACAGATTTAAGGACCCATATTTTTTTTCCCTCACCATTGATCATCATACGCTCTGACCTGTTCGCATCCATTCGCAGATCGCTTATCGGACACTTCCCTCTCTCAGCCGGGCATACAAACTCATGGCATTCATTCCCCACGATCTCTTCTTTCGCAAGTCCGATGATCTCTTCAGCTGCACTGTTGATATCAACTATCATATGTGTCCGGGCATCAATGACCATAACTCCGCTTATTATATTTGCAAGTACAGCTTCCATTTTCTGCTGATTCTCATGTTCTGCCGCCTGAATTTTGCCCTCGTTCTCTTCCAGGGTTTGCAGCATGTAGTTAATATTGTCTGCAAGCATGTATAGCTCGTCGTTGCCGTCCATATCCACCCGGGAAGAAAGTGATCCGTCCTCGGTGATAGCACTCACGTTACGGCTGAGAAGGGTCAGGCGTGCAAGCACCGATCTTTCAATCAATAATACCAGGACAAAACCATAAATTGCCCCTATGGCGAGCAATGCGTATAATACGTAATGGATAGCAGATTGTCCCTGCTGATACACGTCCCTTGGCATCTCGATCTCCATTATCATTAAAGGAGCCTCATTGATGTCTTTTAATAATGTCGTTCCTATGATCGTGTCTTCATCTGCATGATCGATCTGAAGCCTCTCGCTGCCCTGCAGAAAGGTGGGGTTTTTACTCAAGGCTGGCATATCCGGATCGATATCTTTTATGTTGATGGATAGCTGGGTAGTTTCCTCGAGTTCAGATATAAGCTCAGGGTCCAGGAATTTTGCAACAACGAGAGTACCTGCAACATCATCTGTTGAGCCGGAGGTTATGGGGCTTGTTCCGACAAGCATGGGACCTTCAGGAGTGTTTACTATGCCGGATATGTATCTGTAGGGAGAGGCCCCTGAGAAAAGCTCAGTGCTTAGAGCTTCGAGAAAAGCAGGTGACATCTCCATTTCTTCAGATGTATGGCGATCTGCCCCTAAAGAGTAGTACGGTTTGCCGGAAACATCATAGAACAGCATCATATCTATCTGCAGATTTGGCAGTGTCCCGGAATCAAGATTATCATCGATATAACTGTTCTCTCCATGCAGAAATAAATAGGTAGCTTCCCACTGGCCCCAATCCTTTGCCGTATTTACAAGGTAATAGGTCTGGGAATCAATGGCTTCAGTAGCCCTTAATACGTTCTTTGCAACCTCCCGTTCTTCAAGACGGGAAAAGCTGTCATCCATTATTGATCCGGTGATCACGGCAAGCAGGACGAAAAGAGAGATGAAAGTGATCGCAAGGATTGCGAGTGTCCTGTTACGTATCTTCAGGGGATATTCCTCCGCCTGTTACGTATGAACGGACCGTCCCTACAAAAGTTGATACATCTATCGGTTTTGAAATATATCCTATGCAGCCTGCATTGATAAATTTTTGCCTGTCGCCTTGCATGGCATGAGCGGTCAGCGCAACAACGGGGATCTTTTGGGATATACTATCCTGATTTATATTTTTGATGACTTCAAGACCATCCATCCCTGGCAGCTGAATGTCCAGAAGTATCAGATCAAAGTGAGTATGCCTGATCCTGGCAAGTGCTTCCGGGCCATCGAAGGCTTGTGTGACATCAATGCCTCCCGATTTGAGAATATAGGTCACCAGCTCCATATTCATAGGGTTGTCTTCTACTACTAGTACTTTCACAGTTTTATCTCAATGAGTTTATATGGATGTTTAAATCTAGAGGTATATATATTTATTGTGATTTTCTCATTTATGCTGCACCAGTTCTCAAAAACTACCAAAAATACTTAACCGTGGGATTCCCATTATTACTAGCAGGTTCTGCTTAAACTAAGCCTGTGATAGTTCAGGGAGTTACATGTTACGACAGCGTTTTGTTCTGGATACTACTGCACTCACAGATCTGCAGACCCGTGAGAAGCTGGATGTTGCAGGCATGTGTGAGGGAATGAGGAAAGTACTGGAATTGATAGCAGCTGCACGCCTGCAGCTTGGGATCAGCTGTTATGTGCCTTTCCCTTCCGTTTATAATGAACTGCGTGAGTTCGCACAGAACAACGGTTGTGATGCCGACGTGATAGCAAAGATCGATACCTGGCTGGTAAAGAAGGCTCCTGACAGGTATAATGTGCAGATACCATCCAAAGTATTCCATGAGTATGTTTCGCACATGAGGGAGCGCATCAACAAAGGAATGGTGATCGCCGAGGAAACGATATGGGAGTCATCCACGGATTGCCTGCTTATCCCGACCAAAGCCGATAACAAGAAGGACATTGATGCCAATATCGAGCGTGGTGTGATCGGCGTCCATATCGGTAAGTTCAGGAATAAGTATCGTAGTGCTCTGCGCTATGGCATCCTTGACAGTGCTCCTGATATTGACGTGCTGATCCTTGCCAGGGAACTGGAGGCAGCAGTTGTAGCAAGTGATTTTGGCATACAGAAATGGGCGGAAGAACTTGGAGTGCGTTTCGTTCCTGCAAGCACGTTTCCCATGATACTGCAGGAATACCTGGAGCATGCACCGGTAGCCGGTTCTGGCAGTAAGGCCGATATATTATGATGATCTGCAGGACCTGACAAGGGCATAGCTGTCAGGAGCATGTCATCAAGACAGAAGCACGTGTAGGGTATGGGGGTAAGTAAGTGAGGAATATATCAGTAGAGGAATTCAGGGCATCCTGTGCGGCCGCGCAGGACCTTGAGATAGTCGAAAGGAAAGGAAAAGGGCATCCAGACAGCATATGTGATGCTCTGATGGACAGGATATCTGTTAATCTTTGCGGGGAGTATCTGGAGCGTTTTGGTACTGTTCTGCACCATAACACGGATAAATGCCTGCTTGTAGCCGGGGAGGTGGCGGGCATCTTTGGCGGCGGGATGGTTGTGAATCCCATGCTGCTGGTCATCGGTGACCGCGCTACCTTCCAGGCAGAAGGGGAAGATATCGATGTATGCGGCATAGCTATTGATACCGCCACCAGTTGGTTCGATGAGAACCTGCGTTTTGTCAAGCCTGAGCATGTGGACTATCAGGTGGAACTAAGACCGGGGTCTGCAGAACTGACCGATATCTTCAGAAGGGGGGGAGAGAATCTGGGCTCCAATGATACTTCCGCAGCTGTTGGATACGCGCCTCTGTCATTTACGGAAAGGATGGTCCTTGATACCGAGAAGCACCTGAACTCAGCCCCTTTCAAGGAAAAGTATCCCGAGTCAGGTGAGGATATCAAGGTGATGGGTGTAAGGAGGGGCGGTAATTTCGATATGACCGTAGCGATGCCGCTCATAGATAGCTTTGTAGAGTCCGAGGAGCATTATTTCCGCATGAAAGATGAGTTACTGGATGCTATGCAGGAACATATCTCCGGGTACCTGGAGGAAAAGAAGGTCTCAGTCAATACTTCTCTCAAATTCAATAACCTGGACGTTCCGGGGCGGGGTATGGAAGGCATCTACACTACCGTTACAGGTACCTCGGCCGAGGATGCCGACTGCGGGCAGGTGGGTCGCGGCAATCGTGTCAACGGCATCATACCGCTCAACCGCCCTGTAAGCAGCGAGGCTGCAGCCGGCAAGAATCCGGTAAGCCATGTGGGCAAGATATACAATGTACTCTCTCATCGTATAGCTGACAGGATATACACCAATGTCCCGGATGTGGAGGAAGCCTATGTATGGCTTTTGAGCGATATAGGTATCCCTATCGATCAGCCAAAGGTCGCTGCAGCCCAGATACTCATGAAAAAGGGATCTGTCGAGTCTGTAAGGGACGAGGTCATAGAAGTAATAGATAATGAACTGGAGAATATCCGGGAATTCACCATGGAGCTTGCGAGGGGAATGATATCCATCTATTGATCCGGGACCATATCGATCAGGCTCCGGCAAGGAAGGATATCAATGCAAAGGCCATAGCCATCTTGAACATGCGGGACGATCCGGCTGGGTTGTCCTTTCCCAGGATCTCATAGACCGCGATCGCAAACAGCAGATCAGCGATAGCTACGAGGAAGAGATACCTGGCGCTCATAAGAGACTGCATGTATGGCAGAGGGCTTGCCAGTACGGCAACAAGGCCTATTGATGCTGCAATATAGGCAGCCTTCCGGGGCCCTATCACAATGGGAAGGGTGCGTGCGCGGTCTTTCATATCGCCGTCCATGTCTTCGATATCCTTTACTATCTCCCTGGCAATTGTCGCAAGGGTGGCAAGCAGGAACAGCACGAACACGCTTTCAAGCCCGCCGCTTTTAAAGAAGACAGCACCTCCGAAAAGGAAGGTCGATCCGGTAAGGTAGCCTACAGCCAGGTTCCCAAGGAAAGCAGTGCGTTTGAGGGTCCTTGCATAATATATCAGGAGCAGGGAATTAAAAAGTGCTATCATCCCGCAGGGGACATTGATCAGGAACGCGATGGCTGTCCCTGCTGCAAAGAGTACAAGTGAGAACCGCAGAGCTGCAGAAGTGCTGATCCTTCCTGATGGTATCGGCCTTTTTGGCTTGTTCACCCTGTCGATCTCAATGTCATAATAGTCATTGATACTGTTCCCGGCCCCGGTCACCAGGAATACCGTCAGGAATACAAGAGCCGAGTCGTAGAATGGGAAGAGCGGAATGCCTGAAGTGTTCGCTGCTAAGATATTATAGGCAATAAAAACACCTATGGACGCAGCTATTGCAGCCATCATGCAATTGCCGTAGCGCATTAGTTCCAGGTATGCCTTCATGGTGTCTTAAGCCCCTTCTCCCTACCTGTTCCTTTTGACCCCAAGCATACGGTCAAGTGCAAGTTTTGCCCTGACCCTCACATTTTCCGGGACCGATATGACATGCTGCATATTTTCAAGGCTGAGCATAAGGGCATCAAGATCTATGGCCTTCATCTCGGGACATACGGCAAAATCAGATGCACAATAGAATCTCTTGTCAGGATTTTCTTTTTCCAGTTTGTGAAGAATACCCTTCTCCGTTGCAATGATGAATTCCCCGGACCCCGACCTGCAGGCGTGATCAAGCATGCCTGTAGTACTGTAGACCCGGTCAGAGAGCTCAAGGACATCCCTGCGGCATTCCGGATGGGCAAGTATCTCCGCATCAGGATGCTCTCTCCTGGCACGGATGATGTCACTCACAAGTATCTGGTTATGTGTGGGGCAATAGCCGTTCCAGGGAATCACTTTTTTAGTTGTGTTCCCGGCCACGTAGTCAGCAAGGTTCCTGTCAGGTACAAAAAGCACCTCTTCCTCCTCAAGGGAATTGACAACCTCAATTGCATTTGCTGAAGTGCAGCAGATATCGCTTTCGGCCTTGACCTCTGCAGTGGAATTGACATAGCAGACAACGGCAGCTTCAGGGTACTTCTTTTTCTCCTCACGCAGGGCAGAGGCGGTCACCATTGACGCCATCGGGCAGCCGGCATGCATCTCCGGCAGCAGCACTGTCTTGTGAGGGCTCAGGATAGCGGCGCTCTCTGCCATGAAGTGCACTCCGCAGAACACTATCACCTCCGCATCCTGCTGCACTGCCTGCTGGCTGAGGCCAAGGGAGTCGCCTGTGAAGTCCGCTATATCCTGGATCTCGCTCCTCTCATAATTATGGGCAAGGATGACAGCATTACGCATGTCCTTCAGTTCACTGATCCTTTCAATGGTCTTTCTCATATCCTGCATGGGATCACTGTAAAATTGTAATTATTATATGAGTCCGGTGTGCCCTCAGGTCCCTATCTGGAAAGGGCTTGATATCTTCTTCAAGGTCGCTATTGCGGACAGTTGTGCAAGGTAGCTGCTCTTTGGGTTTGCGGGAGAGGGAACGTTTTCGACTTTAGTTGTGAATTTCCCGAAAGCACCTTCCACGGTTATCTCATGTATGTTGCGTGTGATCGACGGATCGGCAATCACTCTTACTCTCGTTTTCTCGAACCCTATGCCTGCAATGCTTAAAGTGGCTGCGACATTAACGTTTGCCGGGAATGCCGTGACCGCCTCTTTTGCCGGTCCTTCGAACAGCACGGTCGTAGCATTTATACTGTCAAGGTCGATATTGTTCCGGACAACAAAGGGTGCGCCTGCAAGCCCTCCTGGAGGCTTCCGGGTCGTGATGGTAACTGCATATATCTCCTTGCTGGCTGCGGATTTTAGTCCGTCAAGACCAACAATGGCCCCGGAGGGCAGGTAGACCCTGCAGTTGTTCTCTGCAGCCAGTTCCTCGATCCTGTGACGCAGGTCATCGTTTGCAAGGGCACCGACGCTCAATATCATCACATCACAGTGGGCGAGCAATGCCAGCGGCACTATGTCATGAACAGCTTCCTGTGAGGCGCATTCGACCAGAAGGTCTATGTGTTTGACCATCTCGGTGATCTCCATGATCTCAGGCCTGGATATCCTCAGATGCCCCCTGACCTTCTCGGCATCGCAGGAGTTCCTGTCATAAACGGCTACAAGTTCGGCTCTCACTGCTCCCTCATCTATGGCCTTGCATATTCCTTTGCCTATAGTCCCGCAGCCTATAACTCCTATCCTGAGCATTCTTCACACCATGGAATCGCATACATTGACTGATATTTTTATTTCACTGCTTACATTGATTGCTTAAGTAGGTTTTCCTTGCCTCTTAAAAGCATATAAATCTCTTGAAGATAATTATGCAAGGGTGAAAGAAAGGATGCTCATCACTGATATAGAATATTTTCTTGAAGAGGACCTTGGGTACAATGACGTATCATGCACCCTTGTTCCGGATAGGGAAGTAGAGGCCACTATCTTTACAAAAGAGGAATGTGTCCTGGCAGGGACGGATGTTGCAAGATCCTTCTTCGATTACTTTGGGATAAGCGCCGTGACCACCCACGCTGACGGGGACAGGGTCCCGGAGGGGGGCGTCATATTCTCACTCAGGGGCAGCTCGGTGTCGATACTCAGGACCGAGCGTACAGTTCTGAACTTCCTGGGCCACTTATGCGGGATCGCAACACTGACGCGCAGATGCGTGGATGCCGTTGCAAAGATCTCGGATGCAAGGGTAGCATGCACAAGAAAGACAACTCCCGGCCTGCGCAAGTATGAGAAGCTTGCTGTCGTTGCAGGGGGCGGCGATCCGCACAGGTTCAACCTGTCAGATACCGTCATGATAAAGGATAACCATGTCGGGATGATGGGCATTGAGGCTGCCCTAAGATCTGCAAGGCAGAAGGCAAGCTTTACCCAGAAGATAGAAATTGAGGTCGAATCAACTGCTGATGCACTTCAGGCAGCTGCTCTGGGTGCCGATATAATCATGCTTGATAATATGGACCCTCATCAGGTTGCGGAAACCATGGAATGTCTCAAAAGGGCCGGGATCCCCGGGCATGTGATGGTCGAAGTATCAGGAGGCATAGGCCCTGATAACCTTGAAGCCTATGCCAGGACCGGTGTTAATGTTATTTCGATGGGGTCACTGGTGCATCAGGCCCGCTGGATAGACATTAGCCTTGAATTTTCCAGCCAAAAGAGCAAGATTTAATATATATTAATCCCTACATTCATCTGTTAGATAATACGATGATTATATTAAACACGACATATTTATCTATTTATACTGAACTATAGCTTGATAAATAAATAGCAGTTGAGGGAACATGCATCATTTCGGAAAAACACTTACTTTCATGTCACTGGCTGTATTGCTGTTGCTGATATCAACAGGCAGTGCCTCGGGAAAGACGCTGTTCAATGATACTATTGAGGAGGGTGACGGGTACCAGATAAACAATTACGTCATCGAAGTAGCCGAGGTCGTTTACGAGCATGAGGTTGCAACTATTCATGTATATGAAGATGAAAGCAAAACCCCTAAATTTGATAAGTTCTTATCCCTTGGGGATTCCTTCACTTTTACAATAGAAGGTGAAGACGTAGAGGTAACTCTGCTATCTGTATATTCCGGCATATCTAACCGCGCCAAGTTATCAATAACGATCACGGATGCAAGCATCATTAACAGTAAGACGCTGGGTGAGGTTGACGGCGGTCATACTGCAGCTGTGCTTCCTAAAACACCAATTCTTGAGATGATTAAAACTGTAGAGCCTGACGGAATAGGTATAGGGGATGTAGTGACCGTTAAGGTATCAGTAACAAATACAGGAGACGGTGATGCTGAAAAGGTCATTTTTTCCGACCCCACTCCTGCTAAGTTCGTTCTGCAGGAAACATTGATAGCTCCTACCGGACAGACGACAATTAAAAAAGGTGAGATGCGACTGATCTATGTATATACGTTAAGATCAACAGAGCCTGGAACGTTTGTATTTGATCCGTCCACAGCTGTCTATTCCAATAGTATTGATGATGAGTTCCCTCAGGCATCGTCCAATGCTCCCGTTATAGTAGTAGAGGACAGCATTAAGAAAGCCAACCTGGATGTCGTGCTTGTGCTGGATGAGTATACTGTGGACCGGAGGGGTAACCTTGAAGGGACCATCAGGATAAAGAACACAGGCGAATCCCCGGCAAGTGCTGTTACAGTGAACGTGCTTGTTCCTACGGGTCTGAAGTATTCTGAAGGTGATCCCGGCATTGAGATAATATCAGGTGTGCCGACGATCTATATGGAATCGTTCGGTGTGCAGCAGGAAAAAGAGATGTCTTTCAGGCTGAAAGCTATAGATGAAGGTACCTATACGCTGTCAACGCAGAGCTCTTACCTTTTCAGCGACGGGATCGATCCCAATGCGCAAAGTGCCAGCTCAACTTCTGTTACTAATGCTATCTATGTGAAAAAAGGGAAGTACGATTACCTGTTAGAGCAGCCGATATATGTCTATATTGTTCCTTTGCTTGTGACCGGGGTTGTAGCAGGTTTGTTATTCTACAGGCACAGGCAGTATAAGTTCTGAGATGTTACTGGACAATGGTGAGCAAAAGATTTATTATACTAATATCCTACTAATATTATATTTATAATAGGAGGACTTTCTTGCTCAATATACTAATAATTGGGAACGGACAATGCGGAAATCGTATTCTTGATGCTATCAACAGGGATGCTTTTGGCACCAAGGGCCGCTTTGCTAAATACCTGTCTCATCAAAAATATAAAAGTAATGTCCAGACGATCGCTGTCAACACTGCAGTGAACGATCTTAAAGAAATGAAATTCACCAAAGCGAAGGACAGGATACATACGCCTCATTTGCATGGGGTAGGTGCCAACAGGAATGTGGGCAAACATGTTTTCGAGGACAACAAGACTCTCATCATGAAGAATATACATGACAGAGGGGACTTTGATGTTGCTTTCGTTATAACCTCCGCGTCTGGAGGGACAGGCTCATCCTTCACACCGATGCTGATAAGGGAACTGAAGGAAAAATGCAATTACCCGATATATGCGCTCGTTATTCTGCCTTTCAGGGAAGAAGGAACACTTTATCTGCAGAATGCAGCCTTCTGCCTGAAGGATCTGCGCGAAAGCGGCGCGGATGGTATCATCCTTGCTGACAACCAGTTCCTCAAGCAAATGGGTGGAAATGTGGAGTCTGCCTATAATGGAATCAATGATATGATCGCCAGAAGGCTCCTGTTCCTGCTGGATGCCCTTGATAGTGAAATGATGATGGTGACTGACCTGGGCGATTTCAAAACAGTCATGAGTGGCGGCGCCGGGATAGCTACAATCGGCTTCTATGAAGCGGATTCAGAAATGCCGATCAAGTCGGTCATAAAAAAAGCTCTCTCTCCTGAAGGATTGCTTTTCTCCACGGACGCATACCAGGAAGCAAGCAGATCGATGATCATTATCAGAGGTGACCGGAAATACATGAGCATCGATGAGGTATCTTCTGAGGTTGAGCAGCTATCAAGCTCCGTAGGTCAGGTGTTCAAAGGGATCATCATACGTAATGACGAATTGCCGCAGGTGCTTACAGTACTTACCCTGGAGTCCGCAGTTGAGCTTGAGAACCTGTACGCCATAGCTGTGGAAGCCATCAATTACGAGCGCCTGAAAAAAGAACGGGTGGATAGCAATAAAGAAGTTGACAGGGCCTTCTCGCAAATAAACGGAATGGATCCATCCTATTGATCTTCTTTTTTCCGGCAGTGCCTTTCCTCCGGATGGGAGTCTCTGACTCCAATGCTTCATTTTTGCTATTTTCTGTATGCATGCTGCTTCAAATACATTGAAATAGTGTAAACTCTGATTAGTGTTAAAGTCCTGATCTCTTATGAATGACAGATCCAATATCATCGAGATAAGGAATCTCTCCAAGGTATATCCCGGCGGCGTGGAAGTACGCGCACTCGACGGTATAGATCTTGATATCAATAGAGGTGAGTTCCTATCTATAATTGGCCCTTCAGGCTCGGGAAAAAGTACGCTTCTGCATATGATCGGCATACTTGATACGCCTACCTCGGGTACTATTAACATAGATGGTCGTGTTGTCACTGGCATGTCTGAAAAGGAGCGGTCAAAGGCACGCAATGAGATACTGGGCTTTGTTTTCCAGTATCATCACCTGTTGCCTGACTTTACCGCGCTGGAAAATGTAATGATGCCTTTGCTGATTGGAGGGGTGAATAAGAAGGCTGCAAGGAAGGCAGCTTCAGTCCTGCTTGAGGATGTGGGCCTGGCCGACAGGATGGATCATCTGCCAAGCCAGCTGTCAGGGGGCAGGCGCAGAGGGTATCAGTTGCAAGGGCGCTTGCAAACAATCCCGGTATAGTGATAGGGGATGAACCGACAGGCAATCTTGATACAAGATCAAGTGACATGATATATGATCTCCTGAGAGACCTGAACCATAACAAGGGTCAGACATTCATCCTTGTGACACACGATGAAAAGATGGCAAAGAAGACCGATCGTATAATCAGGCTGGTTGACGGAAAAATATACGAGGATTAAGTGTGGTGAATCATGGAATATGTTAAAGGATCGATAGGAAGGGTTTTCACTGTCCGGATGGACCATGGAGATGATCTTCTGCATGAACTTGAGGGCATTGCACGGGTCGAAGGCATAAGGTCTGCTATGTTCCTGCTGCTTGGCGCTGTCCGTGAGGCAAGTCTTGTTGTGGGGCCTAAGGAGAGCAAAGTTCCTCCTGAGGTCCAGTGGGTGAATTTTCAGGACGTACATGAAGTCCTGGGTGCAGGCAACATATTCTCTGAGAACGGCCAGCCAAAGATACACCTGCATGCAGCTGCAGGCAGGGGCACGGAGCCAAAAGTGGGATGTCTGCGTGGCAAAAGTGAAATATTCATGGTCGCAGAAGTATTCATCCTCGAACTCACAGGTATCGCTGCTGAAAGGATGTTCGATGCAGACAGAGGCTTTGCGCCGGTAAGATTTTCAGAAAACGGTCCCATCTAACTGTTCGCACTGAGCTCTTTGAGCTGTTCGAGGGCTTCTGCTATTTCCATGTTCTTTCGCAGGATGCTGTTCTCAAAGGTTTTGACGATCTGTTCAAACGGCACGACAAGTTTGTAATACTTTACAGGCCTGCCTTTATCGCTGTTCTTTTTTTCATTGCGCTCCTCTATCCATCTCCTTTCTCTTAAGGGGCGCATTGCGATACTGACTTCCGGCTGCCTGAGGCCCGAAGCTTGCTCTATGTTCTGTGATGTAAGTTCTTTTCCGCAGACAAGGCATGCTATGCATATGGCTTCTGTCCTCGGTACATTCAGGCCCTGTAGTAATTCTATGATCTCGTGCCCTTTACCTTCTAAAAGACGTATATCATCAGTTTTCATTTATTTACTATAATACTTATATGTTTATATAATTTATGTATATATAAATTGTTCAGGGCCATCCCAACAAACGCTGAAACTTCCCAATGAACGGTAACAATATATACGGTAATTGCGAAGTAGATGTATAATCTAAAGGTGGAATTGGATGGCATACATTAGCGAGGATAACAAATACAGAATTGAGAGGATCCATGCACGCGAGATCCTGGATTCAAGAGGTAATCCGACTATCGAAGTGGACGTTCGCACTTCATGTGGTTTTGGCAGAGCCAGTGTGCCATCCGGTGCTTCTACCGGAACCAACGAAGCTCTGGAGCTGCGTGATAAGGAAGAACGCTATGGAGGAAAGGGTGTTCTTGATGCTATTGACAACGTGGCCACGACTATTGAATGTGAGCTGTTGGGAATGGATGTCAGGAACCAGCGCGAGATCGATGGCCTGATGCTTGCTCTTGACGGTACTGAGAATAAGATGGAGCTTGGCGCCAATGCAATACTCGGCGTCTCGATGGCTGTTGCAAAAGCAGCTGCTGACTCCATGAATATGCCACTCTACAGATATCTTGGGGGCGCGAACGCCTATACTCTTCCTGTTCCCACTATGAATCTCATCAATGGAGGAAAGCATGCAGGCAATGAGCTTTCCATTCAGGAGTTCATGATCCAGCCAAAGGGCGCTGATACGTATTCGGAGGCCCTGCGCATGGGTGTCGAAACCTACCATGCCCTTGGCAAGGTCCTCAAGTCCAAGTATGGTGCAGCGGCGCTGAATGTCGGATATGAGGGTGGCTATGCCCCTCCTCTTGAAATGACCACTGATGCCCTCGATGCCCTCGTTACTGCTATCGAGGAGGCCGGCTATACGGAATCCGAGATCACTCTCGGCATTGATGCTGCAGCATCAGAGTTCTTTGACGGGCAGAATTACTCCATTGACGGGAAGTTACTGACACCCGGCGAGATGATTGACTATTATCTGGAACTTATCGAGACCTATCCTATACTGCTTATCGAGGACCCGTTCCATGAGGAATCGTTCGAGGACTTCGCCACTCTTACAACAGAGGCATGGGAAACCATAATCGTAGGCGATGACATCTTCGTGACCAACGTATCACGCCTTGCAAAAGGTATAGAGATGTGCGCAGGCAACGCCCTGCTGCTCAAGGTCAACCAGATTGGCTCCATTTCCGAGGCACTTGATGCTGCTAACGTGGCAGTCCGCAATGGATACAGTGTTGTAGTCAGCCACCGTTCGGCAGAAACCGAGGATACGACAATTGCGGACCTCGCAGTTGCGATATCTGCAGACCTTATCAAAACCGGAGCGCCCGCAAGAAGTGAGAGGACTGCAAAGTACAACCAGCTCCTGCGCATAGAGGAAGATCTGGGAGAAGCTGCACGCTACATGCAGCTTTAACTTACTTTCTATTATCCGGGGCTTGTTGCTACAGGCATTTGATACGGAATTACGGGTGAGCCCTTGATAGAACCTGCACAACTGGCTTATTTCGTTGCAGCATCTGTGGCTCTTACACTGCTGCCAGGCCCGGACATACTTTTTGTGCTGACGCAGAGCATATCCTCCGGAAAAAAAGCCGGAATGGCTACTGCTTGCGGCCTATGCACTGGTCTCCTGTTCCACACAACGGCGGCTGCGCTGGGTGTTTCTGCAGTCATATACCAGTCTGCCCTTGCTTTTACGATCCTTAAGTATGCAGGTGCGCTTTATCTGCTCTATCTTGCGTTCAGGGCTGTTCGGGAAGGTGACAGCTTCATGTCCTCTGCATCTGTAACAGAATACGGCACTTCGCTTCTTTACAAAAGGGGCATCCTTATGAATCTGCTTAACCCCAAGGTATCTATCTTCTTCCTTGCATTCCTGCCCCAGTTCGTGAATACGCAAACAGGGAACGTTCCTTTACAGATGGTCTTTCTCGGATGCGTTTTCTTTATCCAGGCGTTGGCGGTCTTTTTCGTGATCTCTTTATCCGCAGGGCATATTGGAGCAAGGCTGATGGAAAGGCCCGGTATAGGGAAATATGTGAACCGTGCAAAAGCCGGTATCTTTGCGGTAATAGGTCTTCAGCTTGCACTCTCACAAAGGTGATCCTTATTCCTTCTGACTCCGGTATTTCCCTTGCGCTCTGGTTATAGCGCTTCGGCATATCAGTGCATGCAAAAGACTGACATTCTTCGCTGTATTCTCTGTAGCTCTTGCCATAGGCTTTATCGTTGTGCTGATGTCCCTTATGTCGGGGTTCACGGATGAACTGGTATCACTGACAGTGGAGAGTTCACCCCCATATTGTCGTGAGCCCCGCGGAAAGCACCACAGAAAATATACATTTTTACAGGTATTATTCGGAGCAGATCCTGAATATGGAAGGCGTTTCAGCTGTCTCTCCGGTATTCACAGGACAGGCTGCCCTGCAGTACAAGGATAATGCACAGGGCGCTAACCTTTATGGAATAGATCCTGACGCAGAGAATGCTGTGATGCGTGTCAGTGACGATCTCATCCGGGGAGATTTCTCCGCCCTTTCAAGAAGCAATGACGGGATACTCCTTGGTGACCGGCTTGCAGAAGAGCTTGAAGTTGCAGTGGGAGACACGGTCTCCGCAGTTATACCCACATTTGTTCGTATTTCTACGAAAAGTATATATCTCTGTATGTTGTTTGTATATATGCGAACGGGATTCCAGTACCTCTCCACCCAATAGCATCACCAACCTGTGCATTCCATCCTTCTTCCCGTTCGCATCCAATGTTAGTTTTTTCTACATGGCGCGCCAATAAGCTGCCATGAGGATTGTGATCGAGACGCCAAAATACAGTTTCCGTAAGTACCAAAAGGAAGGATCACAATTCAAAACCGAGTTCGTTTCTCCCATACCCACACTCTTCAACTATGGTTTTATCGATGGCAGTATGAGCGAGGACGGAATGGAGACAGATGTCATTGTCATAGGGCCTGCCATGCGACAGGGAGATGTTCTGGAAAGAGATCACTTTGATGGCATTGTCAGGTTTGTTGACGATTCGCTCAGAGATGATAAGAATATAGTCTATATCGAAGGCTTCTTTTCAAAGCCTCTCTTCTCCTTATACTTCAGGCTTTACGCCTTGTTCAAATCAGTTCTCTACTTCTTCCGTAAAAGGAAGCTCTGTATATGCAGGTTCGAGGGCATCGATTATCAGGAAACCGCCGGATAAGCCGGATCCGGCTGCATGTTCGCTGCTGATCTTGAAAGTTGCATCATGCCGGTTATCTTGTGAGAGCCGCAACAGGGTCCATCCCTCTGCCCTGTAACCCTTCTCCCGTAGCATGAAAGCTATCTCCCTGTCCCGGTTAAAATCTGCCAACCTCAGGGAAATCCCCGTTAATGACGTCTGCAGTATCATAGAAATCCTGTGCGGTCCCAAGAGATGTGTATGCCAGGCTTTCATCTACGGGGGTGCCGGTATCGTAGATACCCACAACCCTAAGGGAGAGCGTATTTGCATTGGGGAACGACATCTCCACCGTATCCCCTATCCGTATTCCACTCAAAGACCTTAACGGTATTTGAACCGGCTGGTATGCTGTCTATACTGAGCGTGGTGGTATCAAGCACCTCTCTCATGTTCAAGCTGCAGCTCAATATCCAGCCCTTCAAGCCCTATATAGGAATATACTGTCAGGTCCCCGCTGTCGATATCGGAATACATGTCAGTTATCCTGACATCGTATGGCCCTTCCGGGCAATCAGCTGCCAGGGAGCTGCCGGAGGAAACTAGCAATAACAGGATACTTGTCAATAAAATGAAGGCGGGTCTCATATAAGGGCTCCAGGTTTTTAAATCAAATTTATCTGGTGATAGTATTTATATCAACCCATGCAAACTTCTCTTTGAGGAACCGGCCGAATGTGGAATAAATTTTGCCTTTTCCGGGTTTCGGAGCTGACGGATGAAAAGCTTCTGAAAAGGCTGAAGATCTGATAAGATTCCTGAAGTTTCAGTGCGAGTAACTGTCAACAGGCTAGTAGGGAATGACTGATATTCTGTGGAAAACTGCGGTTGAGTAAATCGTATTTATAGAACACATTAACTTATAACTCCTGTCAATGCTGAAATCTTTATAGAAATGCATTCTACAGCAGATATCTTTCGCAAGATTTATATTGTAAAAGTTTTCTATTCCCCTAGTTAGAAAGAACTCATATCGGAGTTCCTATCACAACAATCCGAAGAATTGATTTTGCAAGGCTGAAGGGATTGCAGAAAAACTCTCCCTATCAAGTCAGAATGGTGGTTTATCACGTTTGTCAAAGTACAAACTTCCGGCATTGAAAGCGAGATTTTTAAATACGTCCACTCTGCGCTGGACTCATTTATCTTCTGAGGTGGTATCATACAACTAGATGACCTTATATTCGTTTTTTTATTTCTTTTACTTTCTATTGTTCTGTCGATTAATGTAGGTAAGTATATGTCCGGAGTTTTTGAGGGGCAAAGGACTTTCATGACCCCTTTGATGTATCCTATTGAAAGCCTCATATATCGTTTGATCGATGTTGATGAGAACGAGGAAATGAACTGGAAAAAATACGCTTATTCCCTTACAGTGCTCAATATCATTTCCATAATATTCCTTTTTCTGCTTCAATTGTTGCAAGGTGTCCTGCCACTTAACCCTCAAGGATTACCGGGTGTAAGGTGGGACACTGCTCTCAATACTGCAATATCTTTTGTCACCAACACCAACTGGCAATCATACGCAGGTGAAATTACTATGAGCTATCTGACTCAGATGCTCGGTCTTGCTGTACAAAACTTTGTTTCTGCAGCTGTTGGTATTACCACAATTTTGGTTCTTATCAGAGGTTTCACACGCAAAAATACAGAAAATCTAGGTAATTTCTGGGTAGATATGACCCGTTCCATACTTTACATCCTTCTTCCATTCTCAGTGATCCTCTCTATATTATTAGTTTCTCAGGGTGTTGTACAGACTTTTGATCCGTATGCAACCGTTCAAACATTGGAAGGGCCATCTCAAACCATACCTCTAGGCCCGGTGGCATCACAAGTGGCTATAAAGATGCTGGGTTCGAATGGAGGTGGATTCTTCAACGCGAACTCTGCGCATCCCTTTGAAAACCCCTCCGGTATCACCAACTTTTTGCAGATGCTGTCTATATTGCTACTTCCAATGTCCCTTGTTTTTGCTTTTGGGTACATGGTCAGAAATTTCAAACAGGGTGTGGCCATATTTTCAGTGATGATGGTGCTGCTGCTTATGGGTTTAGGAGTGGCTTTATGGTCAGAGAATCAACCAAATCCCATGATAGAGGAACTTGGTGTTTCCGGCGAGAATCTGGAAGGTAAAGAAATCAGGTTCGGAGTCGCTGGATCTGTTCTGTGGAGTGTGGCAACGACAGCAGTCTCAAACGGTGGTGTCAACTCCATGCATGACAGCGTAATGCCTCTGACAGGACTGGTATACCTGTTTAACATGGGTACGGGTGAAGTGATTTTGGGAGGACTGGGTGTAGGATTAGCCGGAATGCTGTTCTATGTTATTTTGACTATGTTCATCGCCGGCCTGATGATAGGCAGAACTCCTGAGTTCCTTGGTAAAAAACTGGGTCCGGATGAGATGAAACTGGCCCTTATACCTCTTATATTGCCTCCAGCAGCGATTCTCATCTTTTCGGCTGTTGCCGTATCAGTGCCCGAAGGTTTGTCCGGCATTAGCAATCCTGGATCACATGGCCTGTCTGAAATATTATATGCCTATTTTTCAGCGGTGGGTAACAACGGCTCGGCATTCGCAGGATTAAGTGCCAACACAGTATATTATAACCTTACAACAGGGTTTGGAATACTGATTGGCCGTTTTGCTACCATAATCCCTGCAATTGCCATTGCCGGCTCCCTTGCCAAGAAAGGAAAAGTGCCCATAAGCTCGGCAACTTTTCCGACAACAGGACCCATGTTTATAATCATGGTGGCTGCAGTGATCATTATTATCGGAGCTCTTACTTACTTCCCTGTATTTGCACTTGGACCTGGACTTGAGCATTTATTGATGCTGGGGAGATGAATTTAATTTAAAGAGGTGAGGATATGAAAGAAGGAACTTCAGGTATATTCCAGAAAAATATCCTTTTGGAAGCTTTTAAAGGATCATTCTCTAGATTAAATCCAATCCAGCTGATCAGGAATCCTGTAATGCTAATTGTGGAGATTGGTGCTCTTATTGCATCTCTGCTGACCATTGCAGCCATATTTGAAGGTACGGACATATTCTTTGACATTCAGATCACGGTATGGCTGTGGTTCACTGTCCTGTTTGCAAACTTTGCCGAAGCAATAGCTGAAAGCCAGGGCAAGGCCAGGGCAGAATCGCTTAAGCAAACCCGCAGTGAAGCAGTGGCAAAGAAAATACATGACGACGGGAGTGTATCCGAAGTATCGGCACTGTCACTGAAAAAGAAGGACATAGTCCTCATTGGAGAAGGAGAAATCATACCCAGTGATGGAGATATTATCGAAGGTACGGCGCTGGTAGATGAATCAGCCATCACGGGAGAATCTGCTCCAGTGGTGAGGGAATCGGGTGGTGATAAATGCGGAGTGACCGGAGGTACTAAGTTACTTTCAGGAACAATTAAAGTTCGCATCACGGTAGACCCCGGTCACACTTTCCTCGACAATATGATAAACATGGTCGAAAGTGCAAAACGGCAGAAAACACCCAATGAAAGAGCACTTGAACTTTTGCTTATCGGTTTAACGGCACTGTTTCTCGCAGTGGTGATCACCTTGAGGGCTTTTTCAGGCTACATGGGAATATCGATCTCCATACCCATCTTAATAGCTTTACTTGTATGTCTCATGCCCACTACCATCGGAGCACTTTTACCGGCTATCGGTATTGCGGGCATGGATAGACTACTTCAGCACAATGTGGTTGCTTTGAGTGGCCGGGCAGTGGAAGCAGCAGGAGATGTAAGTGTGGTGCTGCTGGATAAGACAGGGACCATTACATTGGGAAACAGGATGGCCACAGAATTCGTTCCTGCAGCAGGCATTGGATTGAAAGATCTTATGGAAGCTTCTCTTATGTCATCCCTTGCAGATGAAACTCCCGAGGGAAGGAGTATAGTCAAACTGGCCAAAACGGACTTGGACATTCGAGGAAAGGATATACATCCTCCGGAATCATCTCATTTTGTTCCTTTCACACCGGAAACACGTATGAGTGGGGTTGATATTGGGTCAAGGAAAATCCGGAAAGGTTCTGCAGCTGCCATCGAAGATTTTGTCCGGTCAAATGGCGGGAGTGTAACCGATGAAATGCAAAGTATAATCAGGGAAATATCACAAAAGGGGGACACGCCTCTTGCAGTAGCCGATGATACCGGTATCCTGGGGGTTATAAGATTAAAGGATATTGTAAAAAAAGGTATCAATCAAAGGTTATTGCAGCTTCGGCACATGGGCATTAAATCAATAATGATCACAGGTGACAATCCTCTCACTGCTGCATCCATTGCTGCGGAAGCAGGTGTTGATGACTTTGTGGCTGAGGCAAAACCTGAATCCAAATTAGCGATGATACGCAGGTATCAATCAGGAGACTACCAGTATCTTGTAGCTATGATAGGTGATGGGACCAATGACGCGCCGGCTCTTGCGCAGGCAGACGTTGCAGTTGCCATGAGCGCCGGGACTTCGGCAGCAAGAGAGGCTGCGAATATGGTGGACCTTGATTCTTCCCCGTCCAAGTTACTGGACATTGTTGAAATAGGTAAGGAGATACTCATTACCAGGGGTGCATTGACAACTTTCAGCATAGCGAACGATGTGGCCAAATATTTCGCCATCATCCCTGCAATATTCTCCGTTGCTTATCCGCAACTTGGTGTCCTGAATATAATGGGGCTTTCAACACCTTCAAGCGCAGTGCTGTCTGCAGTTATTTTCAATGCCCTTGTGATACCATTGCTGATTCCCCTGGCTCTTAAGGGCGTTAAGTATCGTGCGACTTCTTCAGTGTCGCAGTTGCTGGCCATGAACATTCTAATCTATGGTCTGGGTGGTCTTATTATTCCATTTGCCGGAATCAAGCTGATAGATTTCCTGATCACTTTATCAGGTGCTGTAGGGGGTTAAATATTGAAGGAGATCAAGAATGCTATTTTAATATTTGCAGTATTCTCTATAATATTAGGTATCATCTATCCTGTTGTCATTACAGGCATATCTCAGGTGGCATTTCTTCATCAGGCCAACGGGAACCTGATAACCGAGAACGGGAACGTTATAGGTTCCGAGCTTATCGGACAGAACTTTAGCAGTCCTGAGTATTTCCATGGAAGACCTTCTGCCATAGATTATGATCCGATTATTTCCGGCGGGTCTAATCTGGGGCCCACGAACCAGGAATTGATGGATCTGATCGATGAGAGGATACAGAAGATAAAACTTGAAGAGTCTTTGCCATCCAATTTCACAGTTCCGAATGATATGGTTCTCTCTTCCGGCAGCGGGCTGGAAGGATATATCTATGTGGATTCTGCCAGGCTACAGGTTCCAAGGATTGCAAAAGCCAGAGGACTTAGCGAAACAGAGGTGGAAAAAGTCATCGATAACAACATAGAAAGCCCCTGGCTGGGAACAGGAAGCCCGATGGTGAATGTCTTGAAACTCAATCTAGATTTAGACAATCTAAGGAAGTGAAAATGAAAGAAGATTACAGGAGACCGGATCCTGATGAGCTCTTAAATTCACTGAAAGAAGAGGAAGACAAAAGAGAGATGAACAGGGGATACCTGAAAATCTTTTTGGGATACGTAGCAGGTGTTGGTAAAACATACCGGATGCTTAGCGAGGCTCAGGCTCTTAAAGAAAAACGAAAAGACATTGTAGTGGGTATAGTTGAAACCCATGGCAGGGCAGAGACAGAAGAACTTCTTGAGAGTATGGAAATCATCCCCAGACTAAGAATAGGCTACAGAGGAATTGTACTCGAAGAACTTGATATCGATGCTGTTTTAGAACGAAAACCCTCTTATGTACTCGTGGATGAACTCGCCCACACAAACGCTCCCGGTTCCCGCCATACAAAGCGCTGCCAGGACGTGGAAGAATTACTTTATGCCGGCATAAATGTCTATTCCACATTGAATATACAGCACATCGAAAGCATTAACGATATTGTCCAGCAGATCACCGGAGTTGAAGTAAAAGAGACTGTTCCTGACAGGATCATTGAATTGGCAGATAAGATCGAACTAGTTGATCTGCCCATTGAAGAATTGATAGAGCGGTTAAATGAAGGCAAAGTGTACGTGCCCGAGAGGGCAAAAAAAGCCATGAGTAATTTTTTTACTGAGAAAAATCTGATAGCACTACGTGAAACGACTCTGCGGTATGCAACCCGGCATGTAGATTACGAAATGGGGCATTATCTGAAGAAAGAGAAAATAATGGGGCCCTGGGATACAAGCAGCCGGATAATGGCGTGTATAAGCTCCAGCCCCTCTTCAAGAAAGATAATTCGCATAGCACATCGTTTTTCCCACTTGTACAATGTTGAATGGTTTGCAGTGTATGTGGAACCTTATGCTGATCTAAGGATGACAGATGAATCAAGGCGACAACTGGAGAAGAATCTGGAACTTGCTGAAGAACTGGATGGGAAAACAATCCGCTTAAAGGGTTCTATCGCAAATGAAATTGTATCCTTTGCAAGCTCAAAGAACATATCGCTTATTTTGCTGGGCCACTCTCGCAGGTCCCGATTGCAGGGACTTCTGGAGGGTTCTGTGATCAATAAAGTAATTCAAAAAACTGCTGCACAGGTCCTGATAGTAGAGAACAAAAGAGAATTTAGCATAGATGCCGAAAATCCAAAAATAACAAAGGATGGCAATCAGCAGTCTTTCTGGGAATCCTATGCTATGAGTTTTTCCACAATTGGCTTTACCACCGTGATCTGTTTACTGCTGCGGCCTTTTATTGAAGCAGTGAACATCCCCATGATATTCATTATACCCGTCATCTTCACGGGTTTGATCTCGGGAAAAAAAGCGGGTATACTAGCTTCTTTGCTTGCGGTCGCATCTTTTGATCTTTTCTTTGTGCCACCTTTCTATACATTCAATGTTGCAGATGTGCGTTTCATTCCTACGTTCCTGGTTTTACTCCTTGTAGGAATTATAACAAGTCTGCTTGCTGACACCGTGAAAAAACAGGTTGAATATACCCGGCAACGTGAAACTTTTATATCCTCACTGCATGATTTTACTAAAGGTCTTTTGGTTTTACAGGATCTTCCCAGCATTCTGGAAAGGATTACAAGATACGTGTCTGAGTCCTTTAATTATGATGTCGTGATTCTCCTGCCCGATGAGAACAGAAAATTAAATGTGGTTTCAAGTTCCGTGGACAAAGAAAGTTTTGACGATCATGAGACAGCTGTTTCCAGCTGGGCTTTTGAACATGACAAAGCCGCAGGTTTCGGGACAGAGACTCTTTCTTCATCGAAATGGTACCATGTACCCCTTAAAGTTCATGACGGGATATTGGGTATAATGTCCATTGATTCTCATAACAGCATGAATAGTGAACAGAGGAATCTGCTCGATTCATTTGCAAATGTAGTTTCACTGGCACTGTTAAATGCTCTCAATAGGAATATGCGAAATGGATGAATTACCTTTTATATCTTTTCAATGGATAAATAAAGATAGAATGACCAGATTGCTGTTCATTCATATCTCAAAGCATCCAGCGGCCTCATTCTGGAAGCCTTCCATGCGGGATACATACCGCCAAGAAGACTTGTCGCTATCCCGAACAGGAAACCTTCCATTACGTAGAACATGCTGGAGAATGTGAGCAGGTACGAAGTGTTCTTGACTATCAGGGACATTATCACATAACTGCCTCCGATGGTGAGTATCGCTCCTGCCGTACTGGCTATCACTCCGAGGAACAATGCCTCAAGCAGGAACATCTTCAGTATATCCTTCCTTGAGGCGCCCACAGCTTTCATGATGCCTATTTCCTTTGTCCGCTCCATGGTGGACATCAGCATCACATTGAGTATGCTCACTCCTGCAACAAGTAATGAGATAGAACCGATGCCCATGAGGAAAAGGGAAATGAACCTGAATGCATCGTCAAGGCTTTCAGTTATCAGATTTGTGGCAAAGACGGTAACAAGCTCATCCTTCTTATTGATGCGATCTTCGATCTCAGTTGCAACAGCATCTATTTTATCCATATCATCTACTATGACAATGACCGTATCATAACCTTCATCGGCATCAGGGTATAATTTATTGTACATCTCTGCGGATGTGAAGACCCCGCTGTCCGTATTGATATCAAATCCAAGTCCCCGCTCCTTGAGTATCCCGACGACTCTCAGGTTGGAATTATCTATCTCTATCTTCTGGCCGGGTTTAAGATCCAGGTTATTGGCTACACTGGAGCCCACTACACAGTCTGTGGACCCGGGCTTGAAATAGCGCCCCTCTTCCAGCTCGACAAGTTTGTCAAGATCGTCCCTCTCGAGATTATAGACTGCAACATATGACTGGATCGTGGTTCCGCCGCTCTTATACTCGATCAGCTCCCCGCTGGATGCCACAGGTATCACACTTTCTATGTTTCCGCTCTTTTTGATCAGAGCGACCTGCTTATCTGTGATATAATCCTCTCCCGGGACAGGAGAGACTATAAGCTTGTTCCCTACATCTGCAAAGGAGTCCGTGACCGAGAGTTTGAGGCTGTTACCAAGGATTCCCAGCGAAGATATTGCAATGACCCCTATGATGATGCCGATAGCTGCAAGTATGGTACGGACGGACTGGCGCTTGAGATTCCTTTTTGCCAGCTCTGCATACATATTATTACTGGTCATGTATGGGATCTTCATTTTCATCTGAGTATCTCTCCGTCCTGCAGTCTTATGGTCGTCCGGGAATATTCCTCCATCCTGGGGTCGTGCGTGACCACTATCACGGTGGTGCCCGCCAGGTTCAGCTCCCTGAGAAGTTCCATGACGCCATGCCCGGTCTTTGAATCCAGGTTACCTGTGGGCTCATCGGCAAGCAGTATGGGCGGGTCATTTGCAAGCGCTCTTGCAATTGCCACTCTCTGCTGCTGCCCACCGGAGAGCTCATTGGGCTTGTGGTGTGCATATTCTGCCGGAAGCTGTGCCTTCCGGAACAGCTGCAGTGCTTTCTTTCTGCGTTTTGCAGGGGACGCCCCGTTGAATATCATGGGGATCTCAACATTCTCAACGGCTGTCAGGGTCTGGATCAGGTTGAACTGCTGGAAGATAAAGCCAATATTGTTCCTTCTCAGGGAAGTGAGCCTGTCATCGTCCAGTTTGGAGATATCGGTGTTATTGATCAGTACTTTTCCGCTGGTGGGCAGGTCAAGACAGCCAAGCATATTGAGAAGGGTGCTCTTCCCGGAGCCGGAAGATCCCATAATAGTGACAAAATCTCCTTTCCCGATCTTTGCGCTGACCTTGTTAAGGGCGTAGATCTTGTTTTCACCGAGAGTGTATATCTTTGTCACATTTTTTATCTCTACAATGTTTTCCGGCATGTCAGCCCTCCTCAGTAGTCAGGGATCCCGTCTTCATCCTCTTCTTCTTCTTCTTCTTCTTCTTCTTTTTCTTCGGGCCGCAAACTGCCTTCATCTTCCCTGCGCTTCTTCCAGGAATTATATATCAATGCAGCTATCCCGATAGCAACTATTCCTGCCACTGCCCAGAGGATCGTCGGACTGCTCTTCTCCTCTTCCGATAAAGACGCAGAATTTATGCTGTTGCCAATAGAGATATTCTCCCTGATAGACATGTAGGCGCTGTTTGGGTCTCTGAACTCGATGGTTATTGGTATCTCTGTGATATCACTGGACAGCACCTGTGCGGATAGTTCGAAACTGCTGAAATCATCAGTCTCAAGCGTGCCGATATAATATCTTGCATATGGCTGGGCTGGTATTACTTTGTCAGACCCTGCTATGGAGATTATAACGTTCTTTGCGTCGGTGGTGCCGAAGTTATTCAGGTCTCCCGCAACCGTATACCTGTTACCCGCCTTCGATACGTCAAGAGATGTGAAGATCAGGGAGTGCTGGCCGATAACCTCTACCTGCCTTGTGACCTTACCGGTCTGGCGGAGGTTATCACCATTAAAGTAGGATACATTAAAGGACATATCCCGTTTTTCCGGGCTGCTGTACATAGTGTTCAGCGTGAAGGTAGCGGTTGATTTGTTACCTGCAGGGATGGACCCGATGAAATACTCGGACGGTGTAAACACCATCCCTTCCCCTTCAGGGCTTACGATGACGCTTGTAACTGTATTTGGCCTCCTGTTGACTACCTCTACACTGATTGTGGAAATCTCGTTCATCATAGTGGAAGGCACGTCCGAGAGGATGATCTGCAGATCGCGGTCATCGACCTTGACCGGGATCCTGTAGTTAAGGTCGTACATATTGCTCCCGCCCACAAGCTGCAGATTCAGGAAATGCGTTCCTGTGGCAGCCTTTTCCTTCGCCTTTACGTTAAAGGAAAGCCTGATGGTGTCCTGTGGCCCAAGCAGGCCGACGTTAGTGTGGCCGCTGTCAAGCACCTCGAAATTGCTGTTACCTCCAAGGGTTGCACTGGCAATGTACGCGTTCATGCTCAGCGTTTCGTCATCTTCTGTAACATATACTCCGCCCGTGGCCATGTTCTGCAGGGTAACTGTGATAGTGCCCGCGTCACCTGGCATGAATACCCCGGGTTCGATATCATAACTCAGGCTGACCGTCGGGCGTACCTCGCCGGTAGTGGCTGCAAGGGCAAAAGGTGAGAGCACGGCCATGACAAGGAAGGCCGCAACAAATGTTCTTGCTATATATTTCACTTTCATGCACCAAGGATCTTCAGCTGGTATATTGTATAAATGATATAGAGCAGAACCGGCACTCCCACGGTAATGGCGGCATTCTTCACTGATAATCCTCTGGAATGGACCAGCGCGAATATCCATATGTTAGCGCTCCAGAGCATGAACAGTATCCCTACGATGCCTGCGATTCTGAGGGTCGGGTCAGACAGCAGAGCATCCTGTATCAGCTCCGGGTTAGAGAAATCGATATTAGAGTAAGCTCTGCTTGTATATATTGCAGAGACTATGGAACTTATGATGGAAGGTATAAATCCGTATGATATAAATTCCATTACTCTTTTGAAACTTCCTTCCCCCTTAAAGAGCATGGAAATCACGTAAAATATTGCGCCGTAGACACCCCACATTATAAATGTCCCGATCACTGCAAAGATCGCCCCCACCACCGCCCCTATTCCTGCAAAGGTTGCGGCCTCTTCGGGAAGTGCTCCCATCATTTGCTGTACTACCACAACAGCAGTGATGGCACCGACTATTGCCATTATCAGTATGATTGCCAAAGGTGTCTTAAACTCTGTCTCTTCATTACTCTTTCTTTTGAAGAACCCGTTAGGGTCTGTCAGTACTTCCAGCATGTTTCATTCTCCTGTAGTTCAAGCTTGATATGTGCATATTCAGACTTGACGATTAATAGACAGATACTTTAAGCTACAGGTATATTTATATTTTGTTACATATCTCTTTGAAAATGTCCGTTCAAAGTAACTATATATATTTTAAAACATGTTTCTTTTTATCTGCAATCATTTATCCGTGGATCTATCTTGAAAGTGTCTTTACCAGATCGCCAATCCGGTTTAAGATAAACTGAGTCTTACAGGGGAAGAATATGGGCGGATCAACCGAGAACACGAAGCAAGCAGAGCCTGTCATTGAACTTATCAGCCTTTGCAAGAGTTATCAGGTAGGGGACATGGAAGTGCCTATCCTGAGAAGCATAGACCTGTCCGTGAAAAAAGGGGAATTCGTTGCTATAATGGGTCCGTCTGGCTCCGGTAAGAGCACCCTGATGAACATGATAGGCTGCCTGGACAGGCCTACCTGCGGACTGGTCCTTATTATGGGGAAAGACATCAGCCAGATAACAGATGAAGAGCTTGCGCGTCTCAGGGGCCTTGAGATCGGGTTCGTGTTCCAGACATTCAATCTTGTTCCCCGGTTAACTGCTCTTCAGAATGTGGAGCTGCCGACGTATGCCAATAAAAAAGAAGGCATCGATGGCAGGAAAAGGGCAAAGGAGCTCATTGGGCTGGTAGGCCTGCAGGACCGTATAAATTACAAACCCACGGCACTGTCAGGCGGGCAGCAGCAGAGAGTGGCAATTGCGAGGGCTCTCATAAATGACCCTTCTCTCATACTGGCCGATGAGCCCACAGGTAACCTGGATTCAAAGACCGGAAAAGAGATCATGAGCATTTTCACAGATCTTCATAATAAAGGGCGTACTATCATAATGATCACCCATGACCCGGGTCTGGCGGAATATGCGGACAGGGTCGTCCATCTAAAAGACGGTGTGATCAGTGCAACCTGAGGAGGAAACATGTCATTGTCATATAAATATCGGGAAATATACAGGATAACTGTCTGTGCAATTATAACTACTATTCTATTCTCTTCGCTTTCTGTGCCTGCAGCAGCTGCTACCGGGACGGACCTGCAAGTAAGTATATTGCAGTATCAGCCGGTCCCAGCCGAGATCGGGGAATATGTGACCGTGTGGGTCAAGATAGAAAATATTGGTTTCTCAAGGGCAGAGGACGTTACTGTAAGAATGGTGCCGGAATATCCTTTTACTCTGGATTCCCCTGGAAACGCTAATAAGACCACAGGGGTGCTGAACCCGGAAAGGGCAGCCGTGTATGAGTATCGCCTGTTCGTCGATAAGAATGCAAAAGACGGCCTGGAAACAATAGAGGTGTGGTATCAGGAAGGCACTGAGAGTGTCTGGTACAAGGAAGAGTTTGATATACGAATAGGCACGAGTACTTTTGACAGCAGGGGCAGCGTGCAGCTGCAGGGAAGTCCTGTAATGGAGCCTGAAGCCTTCATGCCGGGTGACAGGGGTACTATCATGTTCAGCCTGGTGAACACAGCTACTTCACCCACCGTGACCGTAGGGGGAGAGGAGTTTGATACCGATGCCAGGGTGCAGTCTGCGTCTCTGGAAGGCACTGATGGCATTGAGGTCACAACAGGAGTTTACCGAGACAGCGGCGTCATAGGCCCCGGCGAATCTGTAAATCTGACATACAGTATAATAGTGAGTGATGCCATCAAGGATGGCACATATTATCTTGATCTTGCAGTTGAGGGGAATTCTCCTGCTTTAAGCAACATCTGGAGAGTTCCTGTAACGGTCGATTCCTCTTCAGTGAGAGTCATTCCTTCAAGCTCCCTTGATCTTGAAAATGGTGCAGGCACACTTGAGCTAGATGTTGCGAACATCCATCCTAACCAGCTTTCCTCTGTAAGCGTAAAGCTTCAGGCCGAAGGCATCGAATTCTCTCCATCGGAATATTTTATAGGCTCCATGGACCCGGATGAGCTTTTCACTATTCAGTTCGATGCGAATTCCGCTGACAACAAATCCTTTTCCCCGAAGGACCTGACGATAATCGCCAGTTACAGGAACGGTGCTAACCAGCATTCCAATGTACTGGATACCCTTCAGCTTCGTAGTGTTACTGTGAATGAGGATAACAGTCTTGGCATTGCAGTGGCTGTGATCCTGCTTGCATTAATAGCTGCCGGAGGCTATATCCTGTACAGGCGGAGGAAGGACAGGCAATAGGTGCTGATCAATGCTGGGCCTGAAGCAGTCTTTCAGTATATCCATGGGAAGCATCGGCAGTTCCAAGCTCCGGTCGGCTCTCACGACCCTGGGCATCATCATCGGGGTTGCCGCCGTGATCGCCAATGTCACCCTTGGTGCCAGCTTCAACCAGTACTTTACCGACGAGATCGGCGCTGTAGGCTCGAATTTCATTGTTATCTATAGCCAGAACACCAATATCTTTTTTGATAACCAGCTTGAACTTATAAGTAATACTCCTGGTGTGGTCGGTGTTTCTCCCATTAATCAGCAGATGGCGAGGGTAACCTATCTTTCCACTGCCCGGCAGATAGATATCCAGGGCGTCAACGAGGACTATGACGAGGTCGCAAATATCGTAATGGATTCGGGGGAATTCCTGAATGACAATGACAGGTATGTGGCCGTGCTGGGTGCGGATGTTGCAAACGAGAAGTTCGATAAGAGGATATCGGTCAAGAACCCTATAGAGATCACTTTCAGGCTCGAGGACGGGGGTGTCGTCACCCGGAAATTCACAGTAAAGGGCGTGATACAGGACCCCAATACCACTTTTGCGCAGACGGGCGTCGAGCCGGAGATACGTATCTTCATACCCATCGATACTATGAACGAGATACTCGGGGTCGACTATTATGGCGGCTTTTTCATCAAGGCGGAAAGTCTGGAAGCCGTTGGAACGACCGGGGATGAGATCGATAAACGCCTGGCACGCAGCCTCGGGGTGCCAAACCGGGACCTTGAGAACGATGATGCAAAACCCTATGTGCTCTTTGACCAGCTTGAGATACTAGAGCAGACAAATCAGCTATCTACAGCCTTAACATCCCTTCTGACCTCGGTTGCACTGATCTCGCTTATCGTCGGCTCGATAGGTATCATGAACATCATGCTGGTAACAGTTGCCGAGAGGACCCGCGAGATAGGCCTGATGAAGGCCCTGGGGTTCACTAAAAAGGATATTCTGGTGCTCTTTATCATAGAGTCTATGATAGTGGGTCTGATCGGCGGGATATTCGGCGTTGCTATTGGGGTCATAGCAGCACTGGCAGTCAATAATTTCCTTGATCTGCCCAATATCTTTCCTGTGGGGCAGATAATCATTGGCTTTGTGGTAGCTATCGGTGTCGGCCTGATAGCAGGCGTCTACCCCGCGAATAAGGCGGCAAGGATGGATCCGGTCGAAGCACTGAGGAAGGAGTAACATGATAGACATCAGGCAGGCACTGGTCATAGCGCTTGGAAGCATCCGGAGTGCAAAGCTGCGCTCGGCCCTCACGACTCTGGGCATCATCATAGGCGTGGCTGCGGTGGTTGCAAATGTCTCGCTGGGTGCCAGTTTCAACCAGTACTTTACTGATGAGCTTGGCTCACTTGGCTCCAATTTCATCATCATATACAGCCAGGATGTAAATATCTTCTATGATGACCAGCTGGAGGTGATAAAGAACACTCCGGGCGTGGTAGGTGCCTCAAGCTTCAATCAGCAGACTGCGGCGGTAACTTATGTTTCTTCTACCCGGCAGATAGACGTACAGGGAGTAAGCCAGGATACTCAGGAAATATCCAACCTGCGTGTCGAATCCGGCAGTTTCCTTACAGATAAGGACGGTTATGTAGCTGTCCTCGGGAAGGATGTGGCCAAAGAAAAATTTGACAGGAACATTCCCGTAAAGAATTACATAGACATCACTTTCCGCAGGAATGATGGCACCACCGTTACCAGGAAGTTCAGGGTCAAAGGCATACTTGAAGGCGAGGACAACACATTCGTACAGGGCGGTCCTGACAGGGATGTGTCTATCTATATCCCTATTCAGACCATGAACGATATTCTGGGTGTGGATGATTACTCCGGCTTTTCCGCAAAGACCGCAAGTGCGCAGTCCGTGAGGCAGGTGTCTGAGGAGGTGGACAGGCGCCTTGCCAGAAATCTTGGCGTCCCGGCACGTGACCTGGATAATGAGGACGCAAAGCCATACCGCATCTTCAATCAGGCAGACATCCTGGAACAGCTCGACATGCTTTCCAATTCCCTTACCATACTGATAACAATAATAGCTCTGGTAGCTCTACTTGTGGGCTCTATCGGCATCATGAACATCATGCTAGTGACAGTGACCGAGAGGACAAAGGAGATCGGCCTTTTCAAATCCCTTGGTTTTACCAGATCTGACATCCTGACCCTCTTCATGCTGGAATCCGTTGTCGTCGGCGTGATCGGTGGCATCATAGGGACCATGCTGGGTATAGCGGGGTCTTTTATCGTTGAGACCTATCTTAATATTCCGCGTATCTTTCCCATGTACCTGATCTTTCTGGGATTTTTCATCTCGGTTATTGTCGGGCTGGTTGCAGGCGTTTATCCTGCCAGCAGGGCTTCCCGCCTGAACCCGGTTGAAGCACTTAGGCATGAATGATGTTCGATCGCTTCTCTCATTGCGATTGCTTCTTTTTTTAGCCAACCTGTCGATTAATAGAAAGGCTTAAGTACTCCTGAGATATAGTCTAACCTGTCGAAAAATAGACAAGTTTTAAGTCATTATAGTAGAGGTATATGTATGGTTGGCAAGGACCTGGAAAAACCGGTTTCAGACTGCACGGATGTTGTTATCGATATCTGCAGCCTCAGGAAGAGTTATCGTCTCGGGGATATGGATGTTCCAATCCTCCACGGGATCGATCTGTGCGTGAAGAAAGGGGAATTCGTTGCTATAATGGGTCCGTCGGGCTCCGGTAAGAGCACCCTGATGAACATGATAGGCTGCCTGGACAGGCCCACAAGCGGTAAGGTTGTGCTGATGGGGAAGGACACATGTGCCATCTCTGACAACGAGCTTGCCGAGCTTCGGGGTTTTGAAATAGGCTTTGTGTTCCAGAGCTTCAACCTTATACCCCGACTGAGCGCATACGAGAACGTATTGCTTCCTACCTATTCCAATTCCAAGATGGGGCACAACCCTGCGCAGAGGGCGAAGGACCTGTTAAAACTGGTTGGTCTTGATGACCGGATGTATCACAAACCCACAGAGCTTTCGGGAGGACAGCGCCAGAGGGTCGCCATAGCCAGGTCTCTGATAAACGAGCCTTCCCTGATCCTTGCCGATGAACCTACAGGTAATCTGGATTCAAAGACCAGCGAGGA
>Ga0209347_1000957_pt1 | contig 56580 bp, 51 predicted proteins | sample AutmiccommuBRH23_FD_187382 | JGI IMG/M metagenome (GOLD analysis project Ga0209347, IMG submission 187382) | Deep subsurface microbial communities from Mt. Terri, Switzerland - Autotrophic microbial communities BRH/23 (SPAdes) (version 2) | ecosystem: Environmental > Aquatic > Deep subsurface >... | reverse complement strand
AATTAAAAGTAGTGTAAAATCAACGAAGCTGTGGGCTGATTTTACACTACTTTTTTAACTTTTCCCTGAATTTTCGAAAGTAGCTGCCTCAGAATGGCACACTAAAACATCATTTTGAGACAGCCTCTATCTGAATTCTATAAATGATTATCCAATCGTAAGACTCCCACTTCTTGTAAGATAGTTATAGGGTTGATGGTTTAAAACCAACCCGAACGTTCCTTGACAACTTATCCCTTAATGTTCAGATGAATTAGTTGACACGCTGGAACACAATCGCTAAATATCGTGCTATAATCATTTTTGTCAGAGAGATAGATGTGCGTCCCACTTTGGATCCCTCGTCTGAGGCCTTATCCGTGAAGTAGCGTGTCACTCCACAAGAATGATTCGATGTTTAGCTGGTTGGGTCACTACTCTAGTGTTACCCGTTTCAACTGCAAGATTGTTTGACATTCTTCCTAAGTGGATGCTCTGATTCATCTGTTTGAAAGGTTGTGTTACTTTGTCTCGGTTTTTACATGATTTTGTAGTCGGAATCGATGTTTCTTCGGAGTTCTCCATTGTTGCTATGCTAGCACCAACCGGAGAACTCATCCGCAAACCCTTTAGGATTGATCACAATCCTGCTGGCTTCCACAAACTGCTCGATATTCTAAAAAAAGAAGAAGAGCGGTTAAATCGAAAGCCCATCTACTTCGTAGAATCTACGGGTATCTTTCATTTACCACTCTTCTTCTTGAAATCGAATGACCTCAAGGGCTTTGTGCTTAACCCCTTGTGTGTCCATTCTACCAAGAATTTCAACATAAGAAAAGTAAAAAATGATAATAAAGATTCTGAAGCCATTGCTCGGCTGGCTAAATACCAAGATGTAAAGGTTTCCATAGTGCCTGAACCTCAAATTCTTGCTCTTCGTATGATGACAAGGGAGTATTACACCCTTTCAGATATGCTCACGGAGATGAAGAACAGGCTCTGTACGGATCTATACTTACTTTTTCCTGGATTCCTTAATTTGTTTTCTGGAACCTTAGGCAAAACTGCTTTAGCGGTTCTGAAAAACTATCCTTCACCAGGGGCCGTTCAAGAAGCTAACACCGAAGCACTCACTCTGTTAATCTCTAAAACTAGTCGAAAGAGCTCCGAGTGGGCCTCTAAGAAGGTATTGTTGCTTCGAGACTGTTCCCAGCTTGCTTCTTCTATGCCCAGTGAATTCTCATTGCTTGACGCTAAAATTAAGCTTCATATTAGCAATATCGAAAACATGCAGACAAGCTTAGATGGCGTTGAAGTACACATTCACACTATGATTGAGTCCAAGCAATTCCCCGCTATAGCAAAACACAATATTGTCCTTCTTGATGAAATACCCGGCATTGGCTTTTTGACGGCTGCTACGCTGATCGCTGAGATCGGAGACGTCACTCTTTTCAAATCGCCTAAGGCCTTGACCGCTTTCTTCGGGATTGATCCCTCTGTTCAACAGTCTGGTAAATTCGAAGGTGATAGAAATATAATCTCTAAGCGAGGCACAAGCTTAGGAAGAAGAGTTCTTTTCACTGCCGCCATGTCCGCCATTAGAACAAAACGGAATGGTGAGGAGATTAACCCGGTCCTAAGAGATTTCTACACGTCAAAATGCGTCAGCAAGAAGAAAAAGGTGGCTCTCGTGGCCGTCATGCACAAGCTCCTCCACTATATCTTTGCTGTTCTTCGTGACCAAAAGCCCTTTGAAATTAGAAAGCCTGAAGATCATGAAACTTGGAGAAAAGCCAATCATCAACCGGCAGTAGCTTAAAGTTTAATAGTTCGATGCGACAGTCCTTCGGGGGAGTGTCAAGGGTGATGCGAGGGATACCGGAGGGCTTTAGTCCGAGGATATGCTCGCCATCATCCCATTGACACGGCACTACACCTAAACGCTTGAAGACGGCAAAGTCTCTTTTACCCCAGAGATTTCTCCCAGATTAAAAGAGAGTTTGCTTGGCTAGCGCCGAGCGTCTCCGTTTCTCCAAGGTGGGATTTTCAAAACTTTAAGTCTTTAGTCATTGTTCGGGTTTTTCAATGGCTTAGTTAGCTATACCTTATTTTCTAAATCGAAAAACATAAGAAATATCAAACAAACACTTGACTTTTATTAGCTGGTCTATAAGTGGGAGTGGGCTCCCGTACTCTGCTTCGGTGACGATAGTCTCCGGTGGAGAGTATCGCCGAGCCGCCTTTCCCAATAGAAACACTTGGCGGCGAAGGAGGTAGACTCCATCCTGCGGCGCAAAAGTATTCGTCTGTGGCTCTGCGCCTTCGGCATAAGTCTCCACTGGAGACTTATGTCACCGAAGTCTCGATGTTCAACTTTAGTTGAACGAGTTCACTTTAGTAATCGTCGGTTAAGGGAATATCTTCATAGGGCAACCCTAATTCCATTGATTTGAGAACTCTCCGAAGTATCTTTCCAGTTCTAGTACGAGGCAAAGCCTGACAAGCTTCAATTTCGCTAGGTACAAAATTAAATCCTAAACGATTCTTAATAAATTCTTGTAACTCGATCTTTAATTCGTTTGATAACTGGAATCCCGGTCTTAAGACAATAAAAGCCTTAATTACTTCCCCACAAAGAGGATCCAATTTGCCAATTACACCAGCTTCAAGTACTGCTTGGTGTTCAATCAGCTTATTTTCTACTTCAAAAGGTCCGATACGCTCGCCAGCTTTTTTTATAACATCATCAACCCGGCCCTGAAACCAAAAATATCCATCAATATCTCGATACGCAAGATCCCCAGTTAAATACCAAGACGGAATACGAAAATATTCATCAAATTTAGCTTGATCTTTCCATATACCACTCATCATAGCGGGCCATCCGACCTTAATTGCTAATTGACCTACTTCTAATGGAAGAAGTTCTTGACCAAATTCATTTATTATTGCAGCATATATTCCTGGAATAGGTCGTCCCATTGAGCCTTGTTTGATTGGCAGGCAACGGAAATTACAAATAAGTTGGCCACCAGTTTCAGTCATCCACCACGTGTCATAGACCTTTTGACCAAAAGCTTTATTACTCCAACGAATTACCATAGGATTAAGCGGTTCCCCAGCAGACAATATATGTCTTAGTCCTGTTAAAGAATAATGTTGAGACGGATTGGAATGACCGTAATTCATTAATTGTTTTAATGCAGTCGGAGTTGTATACCATACACTTACTTTATAGTTTTTTAAAACTTCATACCATTTTTCAGCCTTAAATTCGCCATTATAAAAAATGCTTGTAACGCCTAGAAGCAAGGGTGCCCATATTCCGTAAGATACACCTGTAACCCAACTTGGTTCGGATGTGCACCAATATATATCTTCCTCGTGAAGATCTAAAACCCATTTGCCAGTTTGATAATAATGAGTAATACCGCCATGAACATGAATAACTCCTTTAGGTTTACCAGTTGAACCTGACGTATAGAGTAACAGCATGGGATCGTCTCGATTCATCTCCATAACTTGAAAAGATTCCGAAACTTGATCCATTAACTGTTCATAATGAACTATCTCTCCGGTTTCATTATGAATATCTTCTATTTCAGATGACATTATCTCATTAACTAAAATTATTCGCCGTAAAGATGAAATCCCTTGATAATTAATCCTCTTTAGAAGAAGTTCAGTTGTTATCAGCACGGACACTGCACAATCCCGCAAAACTTCCATTACAGCATCAGACATATAAGAAGTAGATATAGGCACTACTATAGCACCTAATTTAATAGCACCTAAAAATGAAATATAAAACTCTGGTAAAATCGGCATAAAAACAACAACTCGTTCGCCGCTTTTTATACCCAAATTATGTAAAACATTGGCAAATTTATTAGTGAGCGAGTAAAGTTGAAAATAACTAAGACTAGTTTCCTCTTTGGAATTACTAAAAACAAGGGCCCTTTTATGTTTCAGTTGACTATGAGCATGGCGATCGATTGCCTCAGATGCAATATTCAATTTTCCATTAGGACTTAGACCTAAATCTTGTTCAACATTATCCCAGCTAAATGTTTTATAAACTTGATTATAATTAATAAGATTACGATCAAGTGAATGCCCTTTAGGCCCTTTGACACTCATTAGAACATCTATCCCTTCACTCATAAATTTTCATTTAGTTTTTAACAACTTAGTTTAGGGAAGGTAACCCAAGCGAGTGGAAATTGAACTACTTGCCTCTTTAAGTACAGTTACTAAACGTCCAATCCGTTCCAAAGTTAAACGTGAAGTTGGTCCAGAGATACTAAGGGCCGCGATGACAGATCCTGCGTAATCAAAGATTGGAGTAGCTACTGACCGTAACCCTTCAACAAGCTCTTCGGCATTGATCGCATAACCTTGACTTCGTACTTTTTCTAAATGAACTAATATATTCGAAATGTCAGTGATAGTATTCATTGTATACTGTCGCATTTTACCTTTCTTAAGAATAAGTTCAATTTTATCTGGAGATAAGTATGCTAATAAAATTTTCCCTTCAGCAGTACAATGAACATCCGCCCGTAGACCTAAGTTAACTGTAATTGTTTCTGGGGAATGATCCCTCTCTACTACCACAACCTGACTATAATCTAAAACTGCGAGTTGCACAGTTTCGCGAGAGATTTCCACAAGTTCTCTCATAAACGGCAATGCTTCCTTACGGAAATCCAGATCGTTTAGAACACCTAACCCTAATGCCAGAATTTTTATTCCTAGTCGATAACGTTCTGTATCTTTATCTTGGTCAACATAGCCAAATATCATAAGCGATTTAAGCAATCTATGAACAGTGCTTTTGTGCAAATTAAGATTTTTCCCGAGTTCAGTTACTCCTATTCCTTGCGGATACTGACCAAGACTTTCTAAAATACATAGGGCGCGTTCTACAGCTTGAACTGCATTATCAGAAGACTTTTCTGCCATGATTAACCTCCTTTGACTGATGAGGTTGCTTAATTCTCCTAACGTATGGAGTGAACTCGTTCAACTAAAGTTGAACATCGAGTCTTCGGTGACGAAAGCCTCCAGTGGAGGGTTTCGCCGAAGCCGCACGTCCCAAAAGGAACTCTTAGCGGCGAAGTCGGACTCTACCCCCACCGAAGCAGAATAAGGTGGATCACTCCCACTTGTAGAAGTGGGAGTCTTACGATTTGGATAAAATAGAAAATAATTATAGAAAAGTAGAAACAGGCAGCGTTCATTCCACTGCCTGTTTCCACCACCTTGTCCACTTATCTCCCAAGAAGGTTCCCCAAGCTTTAACAAAAGCTTACTCGATTTTATCCTATTATACAAGCTGTACAATCTACAGATATCCATTACTTCACCTTTTTTGACCCAGAATTACTAAAAATACTGAAAAAACTGAAAATTTTTAGCATTTTGAAACAATATTATTTTTCAATAGTCATCATAATTTGTACAAACAGGCTTTAGGTATATAAGAAAGCGATGCCCACTAATGATTGGGCATCGCTTTCTATTTAGTCAATTTGAATTTAGAGATGAGCATTGAGCATTTTGACAAGATCTGGTTTTCCACGAAAACCAGTTATTTTATCAACCATCTTGCCCCCTTTAAAAATCCCAAGAGTGGGAATGCTCATAACACCATATTGCTGCGAGATAGGACCATTTTCGTCTACATTAATCTTCCCTATGACAATTCGGCCGACATACTCATCTGCAAGTTCATCGACAACGGGTGCTACCATGCGGCATGGACTACACCATGGAGCCCAAAAGTCCACTAACACCGCTTGCTCAGACTTCAGAACATCCGACTCAAAGTTTGCAGTAGTAAAGGTTTTAACATTTGCACCTGCCATTAAAAATTCCTCCTAATTAGTCAAATATGACTTATTTAATAAATTTGGTTAGCACCCCGATAAGCTCTTCAATCGCTGCTTCTTGGTCATTGTTTTCAACTGCGTTTCGCATACAGCCCCTTGAATGGTGTTCAAAGACAATAGTACCCACTCGGTTAATCGCGGCCCGGACTGCAGCCACTTGTATTAACACGTCAACACAGTACTTGTCTCCGATAACCATTCGTTGAATTCCTTTAACTTGACCTTCAATTTTTTTCAGCCTACGAATAATATCTTCTTTGGATTCTGAATAAGGGGTTGAATTAGACATGCTACAATTCCTCCGATACCCTAAGGGGGTAGCTACAATGATATTATAGCTAATAACCACCCTCACTGTCAAACGGTTTTTATAGTCTTGATATGCAATTCCTGTAATTGTTTGCCTGCCACAGTCGAAGGAGCTTGAGCCATTATGTCTGAAGCGCTTTGCGTTTTTGGGAAGGCGATTACATCACGAATATTATCCTTTCCCGATAGGAGCATAATCATCCGGTCAAGCCCAAAAGCAACTCCACCGTGGGGTGGGGTTCCGTATTCAAAGGCTTCCAAAAGATACCCGAATTTATCCAAGGTTTCTTCCTCTGAAAATCCTAATAAATTAAACAATCTCTCCTGAATCTCTCGACGGTGAATCCGAATACTCCCTCCGCCAAGTTCTGTACCATTGAGTACCATATCATACGCTTTAGCTCGAACGTTAAGCGGTTCCGTCTCTAGGAGCGACAAATCTTCGTCCATAGGCGCAGTGAAGGGATGATGAATTGCGATGTAACGTTTTTGTTCCTCGTCATATTCCAAAAGTGGGAATTCTGTAACCCATAAGAAATTCATAGCATCTTCCGGAATAAGCCCTAATCGTTTTGCCAGTTCTATGCGGAGATGACCAAGGGCATCCGAGACAATCGAGTATGTATCGGCAACAAAGAACAAAATATCGCCTGTCTCGGCACGCATGCGTTCAAGCAAAGCGCCCATTTCTAGCTCTGTAAAGAACTTGGCAATGGGTGACTTTATCCCTTCCTCAGCCAGAACGATCCAGGCCAAACCCTTTGCCCGATAAGTGCTGACAAACTTTCCAAGATCATCAATCTCGCGACGTGGTAGACTTGAACACCCTTTGGCACGAATGCATTTCACACTCCCGCCGTTAGCTACTACATTGGCAAATACCTTGAATCCCGTCTTGCCTACCAGGTCTCCCACATCAATCAGTTCCATACCAAAGCGCGTATCTGGCTTATCCGACCCATACTGATCCATAGCTTCCTTATAGGTTAGACGAGGGAAGGGCATAGTTACTTTCTTGCCAATCGTTTCTGAAAAAATCTTCTCTACTAATTGTTCCATCATTGGTAAGATGTCTTCCACTTCCACAAAGGACATCTCGACATCAAGCTGGGTAAATTCCGGCTGACGATCTGCTCTTAGATCTTCATCCCGGAAACAACGGGCAATTTGAAAATACTTTTCCATCCCTCCAACCATGAGGAGTTGCTTATATATTTGTGGTGACTGGGGCAAGGCATAGAATTCTCCTGGATGAACACGGCTTGGTACCAGATAGTCCCTGGCCCCTTCCGGTGAAGATTTCATAAGCATCGGGGTTTCAATTTCATAGAAGCCTTGACTATCAAAGAAATTACGCATAATTTGGGTGACTTGATGGCGAATCTTGAACACAGCCTGCATTTCAGGACGGCGCAAATCCAGATAACGGTATTTTAGGCGCACAGTTTCATCTACATCAACTTTATCGACAAGATAATACGGAGGGGTTTTAGATCCGTTTAACACTTCTAGGGACTCAGCTATGATCTCGATCTCTCCAGAGGCTAAATTTGGATTAATCATCCCCTCAGGCCGTGCGATCACTCTGCCCAGGATGGAGACTACAAATTCGGAACGCAGGCTTTCCGCAAGGGCAAATCCCTCTCCCATTTTGTCTGGCCCAAAGACAACTTGAACCATGCCAGAACGATCCCGCAAATCGACAAAAATTAAGCCTCCGTGGTCACGACGTCGCTGAACCCAGCCCAACAAACGGACAACCTCTCCAACTCTTCCTAATCCTAACTCTCCATTTTCAACCCGTTCTGAAAATATCGTCATACGTTAACACCTCTCTGATACATTTTGTTAATTTCCTCGACCGCCTTAATGAGTGGTACCTCGATTTGTTCTCCTAACGTTAAATCCCGAATAAGGAGCACTTTTTTCTCCAATTCTTCTTCCCCAAGAATCAGAGCATATCTAGCCCCTTGGCGATCAGCCGCTTTCAGTTGGGCTTTCAAACTTCGACTAAGCAAATCCATACTGACTGGCATGCCTTGGGCTCTTAAGTCACTAAGGAGCGAAAACCCCTTGGTCTGGGCTTTTTCGCCTAAAGTAATCAGCATTGCGAACACCCTGGGTTTTTCCTCCGGAAGTTTATGTTGAACTTGGAGGGCTGCTAAAACTCGCTCCAACCCCATGGCAAAACCGAAGCCAGGCGTTGGCGGACCACCGATTTCCTTCACCAACCCATCATACCGACCACCCCCACAGATGGCACTCTGCGCTCCAATTTCTTCCACCATAACTTCAAAAGCTGTTTTTGTGTAATAATCCAGGCCCCGCACTAAGCGCGGATTAACTCGACAAACCACACCCGCGACTCCTAATAAGGTAAGCACTTTCTCAAAATGGGTGCTACAGTCCTCGCAAAGGCTATCACGAGTTGTCGGTGCCCCTATTGTAGCCGCTTGACAGGTTGGGTTCTTGCAATCTAAGATACGCAAAGGATTTCGGTCAAACCTATCCTGACAATCTTTACAAAGACCGTTCCGTCGTGTAGTCAAAAATTCTTGGAGTTGTACTCGGTGTTTTGTTCGACAAACCGGACAGCCCACCGAATTAATATGGACTTCAAGCTGGGTAAGTCCGAGTCGTCGATATAAGTCCCACACTAAGCTAATCACTTCTGCATCGACTACTGCTTGGTCTGCACCCAACACCTCAACTCCAAATTGGTGAAACTGGCGAAAACGTCCGCTTTGCGGTCGTTCATAGCGAAACATAGGGCCAATATAGTACAGCTTAACGGGTTGGGGTTGTCCGTAAAGCTTATCCTCAACATAAGCTCGGCAAACTGACGCTGTCATTTCCGGACGAAGGGTCATCGATCGGTCCCCTTTGTCTAAGAAGGTGTACATTTCTTTATTGACAATATCGGTAGTTTGTCCGACACCCCGCTGAAAAAGTTCTGTTGCTTCAAATATCGGTGTACGTATCTCGTCAAACCCATATTCGCGGCAAACTTTCCGCATAGTTTCTTCGAGATATTGCCATTGTTCAACCGTTCCTGGCAACAGATCCTGAGTCCCTTTGGGACGCTGAATGGCCATAGATCTTCCTCCTACTCTATGAATGGTAAAAAGCCCTCGTTCCTTGCTTTGCGCAAGGGACGAGAACTTCTCGTGGTGCCACCCTAATTGACGGAATTTCTCCGCCCACTTTCCAGTCTATAACGAGACCAGCCGTTGTATAAAACACTCCCTTTTAGGTGTCCTACCGAGTATCTCACAGGCTAGTTCCAGTCTTGCTAGCCCTCCCTGGAGAAAGAGTGACTCGGGATCTTTCCAAAGGTATCGCGAATATTTTATATATTTTTATATTTATCTACGTTATTTTACAAAGATAATTATGATTTGTCAACAATCTCAAGAAAGTCGTGAAAATGACCAATTCCTACACTAGCACTTTCTAACTTGATCCAATCGTAAGACTCCCACTTCAAGTGGGAGTGGTACCCCCGTACTCTGCTTCGGTGACGATAGTCTCCGGTACGATAGTCTCCAGTGGAGAGTATCGCCGAAGCCGCGATCCCGAAAGAAATACCTACCGGCGTAGGATAGAGTATCGCTGAAGCGCACGTCCCTAAACGAATACTTCGCGCGTAGGATGACTTATGTCACCGAAGTCTCGATGTTCAACTTTAGTTGAACGAGTTCACTTTTAAATTAGGAAGGGATTATCCCGCTTTTCTTCTCCAATGCTGGTCTCTTCACCATGCCCCGGCAAAACTCGTGTATCATCTGGAAGGATCAGTAGTTTTTCCTTCACGCCTTTAAGAAGTTGGTCCAAGGATCCTCCTGGGAAATCTGTTCGGCCAATCGACCCAGCAAAAAGCGTATCTCCGCTGAACAATGCTTCAGATGTTAGAAAACAAACGCATCCTGGTGAGTGCCCAGGCGTTGCAATGACTTTTAAAACTTGTTTGCCGATGGTAATTTCTTGTCCATCCTGAAGCAGAAAATCAGGGCTTTGAAGAACGAGGTTCGACCCAACATAACTGGAAAGGTTTTTCCTACCATCGGTGAGCATCGCTGCGTCGCCTGCATGAATCCCCACTTGGACATCTCCCAAAAGTGTTCTTAGTTCATCCACCGCGCCGATATGATCTACATGGCCATGGGTAAGCAGAATATACTCTACCTTTACGCCCTTTTCTAAAATCCAGCGGTATATCCATTTTCCATCTGCACCTGGATCAATAATAACTGCTTTCTTACTTTCCATACAAGCGAATAGGTAACAATTTGCCCCTATGGCACCCAAAGCTCGACTTTCAATCATTAACAATTCCTCCCAATCTAAAATTTCTTCTCACTATCCAAAAGTAACGTTACTGGTCCATCGTTGATCAGTTCCACATCCATCAGAGCTTGAAAAACTCCCGTTTCAACCTTCATCCCGTAGCTGCGCAGTGCTTCCACGCTACGCTCATACAAGACCTTAGCCGGTTCTGGCGGTGCAGCATCCGTAAAACTGGGGCGTTTCCCACTGCGGCAATCGCCATAAAGCGTAAACTGTGATACTGCTAAGATTTCTCCGCCCACTTCAAGTACGGATCGGTTCATTTTTCCTTCCCCATCTTCAAATATCCGAAGGCCAACGAGTTTATCAACCATCCAGTTTAAATCATTTTCTCCGTCCTCTGATCTGAAACCGAGCAGGACCAAAAGCCCAGCAGAAATTTCCCCGACTTTCTCTCCATTCACGGTAACTGAGGCCCGTTTAACACGCTGAATAACACTACGCATGACTATTTACCTCCTGAGTGAACCCGCTCGACATCAGTAATGTCTTTGACCTTACGAATTTTATGCATTACCATTTTAAGCTGTTCGACGTTCCGTATCTCGACACGCAACTGGATATGAGTGACATTGTCTTTTCCTACCCGAGCATTAATCCCTAAAATATGGGTCCGTGTATCCAGGACTGTGTTCATGACCTCGGTAACCAAGCGTGGCTTGTCCTTTCCATAGATTTGAATATCCACTGGATAGGTAGCATCAATCTGTTCTGCCCACATTACCTCCACCACTCGTTCATACTCTTCTTGAGAGTGACCGAGAATATTGCTACAGTCCGCACGGTGAATAGAAACTCCACGTCCCCGAGTAATATAGCCAATTATGGAGTCTCCTGGAAGAGGATTACAGCACCGCGAAAAGCGCACTAAAACGTTATCTACCCCTTTAACCCTGACCCCGTGGGAGGCTTTGCCGTAAGGGTTCGGCTTTTTCCCCTCCCCTTGTTGAAGTGCGGCAAGATGCAGCTTTTCCCGTTCTTCCTTAGACAATTCCTCACGCAAGCGCATCAGGACTTTATTGGGAGTTAGTACGCCGTCTCCTATTGCGGCATACAAATCATCCACCCCTACGAAATTTTGACTCTTTCCAATTGCTAAGAGACTTTCTAGTTTGAGGACATTTCCCGGCTCAAGTCCAAGCTTGCGCACCTCCCGCTCCAAACCCTCACGACCGCGGGCGATGTTATCTTCTCGTTGTTCCTTCTTAAACCATTGACGAATCCTATTCTTTGCTTGAGAGGTTTTAACAAAAGCTAACCAATCCCGACTGGGTGCTCCCCCTTGCTTCGAAGTAAGAATTTCCAGAATGTCTCCATTAGCCAATTTTGTATCAAGTGGAACAATTCGTCCGTTAATCTTTGCACCGACACAACGATGCCCAACATCCGTATGGACACGGTAAGCAAAATCAACTGGACAAGAATCGGCTGGTAGTTCAACCACATCCCCTTTAGGAGTAAACACAAAGACAGTATCAACAAATAAGTCAATCTTTAGAGATTCCATGAATTCTCCAGCATCCCGGGAATCATGTTGCCACTCCAGCAACTGGCGCAACCAAGAAAGCTTTTGCTCAAAGTTAACGCTCGCCGCTTTGTTACCACCTTCTTTGCTATTCCCTTCTTTACAGCTACTTTCTTTACAACCGCCTTCTTTATTGCCTTCTTTGTACTTCCAATGCGCAGCAATACCGTATTCAGACGTACGGTGCATTTCACACGTCCTGATCTGAATTTCAAAAGGTTCGGCGTGAACTCCAATCAGAGTAGTATGTAGGGACTGGTACATATTGGGTTTGGGCATGGCAATATAGTCTTTAAAACGCCCAGGTAAAGGCTTCCATAAAGTGTGGATAATTCCCAATGCTCCATAACAATCATTGACCGATTCTACAATCACACGAATCGCCATTAGGTCGTAGATCTCGCTCAGTTCTTTTTTCTGAGTAACCATTTTACGATAAATACTGTAAAAATGCTTAGGGCGACCGTCTATGTCTGCATATATTTCAACTTCATCCAATCGTTCACGCATTTGAACAATTACTTCATTGATATATGCTTCGCGCTCCCGTCGTTTCAGCGCAATCTTTTCAACTAAGTCATAGTATTCCTGAGGTTTCAGATATCGAAACGAAAGATCTTCCAACTCCCATTTAATCCTAAAAATTCCGAGACGGTTAGCCAAAGGTGCGAAAATCTCCAGGGTTTCTTTGGCAATTTCTTTCTGTTTTTGGTTCGAATGATATTTCAAGGTACGCATATTATGAAGGCGATCGGCCAATTTAATGAGAATAACGCGGATATCCTTGGCCATGGCCAAGAACATCTTGCGTAAATTCTCCACCTGTTGCTCCACCTTACTCTTGTACTCAATCCGTCCGAGCTTAGTCACTCCATCGACCAGCAAAGCAATTTCCGAACCAAATTCTTTTTCAATATCCGCAATTGTATACCCTGTATCTTCAACAACATCATGAAGCAGAGCAGCTGCAATGGTTGCCTCATCCATTTCCAGTTCGACTAAAATCTGCGCGACTTCAAGGGGGTGGAGAATATAATCTTCACCGGAGTTTCGAAGTTGGTTACGATGTGCCACTTCAGCAAATTGATAAGCCTTGTCAACTATGTCTAGACGTCCCTGTGGGGATTTCTTTTGCAGTTTTATCCTTAACTCTGCGAAGGACATTGGCGAACTCCTCTCATAGCGAGATATCGCATATTGATCCAACTTTCAGCTAAACTGAACAATTCATGCTCCTTAATACTTAACCAAAGAAAAGACGGGGTATTCGGCCAACTTTTCTCTTCCGTTTAATAACGTTAATTCAATTAAAAAGCCCATCCCGAGCAGATAACCGAAGTTCAACTAAACTTCAGATGGAGTAAGACTCCACTTAAAGAAACTTTCCTATATCCAGCGTAGCCTTTAATAATTCACATTGGAACTTTAATGCCCTGTCCACTCGTTCTTTCGAATTTCGATAACGTAAAGAAGAGTCGAGATCTAACTTGTTCTGGGCGGGAACCCATTCTAAAGCAACTTCATCCGTTCCCCCAAGGCAACGAATGAGTCCCAATTCTTCAAAAATTTTAAGAGCGTTTCGTTTGAAATTGGAGATCTTCGAAGCAGACTCATAGTGAAAGGGGTTAATAGTTTTCGCTTTGACCAATAGATCTCGGTATATCTGGATAAGTTCTTCACGCGTTAAGAATCCACATCTTTGACGAACTCTTTCTTCATGGACACTTTGAAACCCCGCAAGCGCAATGCGATGTATTCCCAATTGTAGTAGTTTCTCTATCCCTTCCCTAAAATCCTGTTCCGTTAGTGGGAGTCCGAGAATCAAACCAAGCCCCTCTCCCTGATCCAGATATGCTAACCTGACCTGAGGATCTTCTTCTGAGGTATGTTCGTTATCGTCAGCATCAATCCAGTGCTGTAAGCTCGGCTCGCATCCGGTTGTATTCCAAATCCATATTAGCTCTTTATTACCAGGTATTGGCCACTCTTTACGGGTCAATTTGCGCCAGTCCAACCACCCGATCTCCGGTTGATCCAATGTTGCTGCAATTTCCTGACAAATGTAATGAGTCTCATCTTCGATAATTGAAGGATAATCCCTCCAAATCGCTTCAGCTTGGATGTCTTTGATTACTAATTGTACAGTTTCTCGCCCACGAAAGGTATTCCAATCTAAGGAAAACGCTACATCTAATATTTTTTCATGGTTCAGCTCTTTCATACGTTCTCCAAAACGAAAAGCAATACCTTCTTGTAATCCTTGAGATCCGAAACGAAATTTCAGATGACTACCCTCTTTACCTATCGCGCTGACGGAATGTACAGAAACTCCTTTGCACGCAAGAATGGGACCCGGATTTCCAAAACCAAACGGAGCCAGTTGCTCAAGTTCGTGAAGTAAATTTCCTGACACTTCGTCAAGAGAAACTCGGCGATCAATTTTCAACTCCTCTTGAAAGAGGGTTTCCGCAAAAGCTAAGGCTTGCATATTTAATCCCGCTCTAAATTGTTCAATATCTTCTGTGAGTATAGAAAATCCTGCGGCCGCCCGATGCCCACCAAACCTTGTTAATAAATGTGCTTGTGTTGTCATTTGTTCCAGCACAGGGTAACCGGAAATTCCACGGGCAGAGCCCTTGGCTTCTACCCCTTCTTCAGAAATTATAAAAACTGGACGATAATAACGTTCCACCAAACGAGATGCAACGATCCCTATGACCCCATGATGCCAATGTTTCGACGAAAGCACAATCACTCTAGGTAAGGGCTCACGCTCCACAATAGAAATCGCTTCAGCCAGAATTTCTTTCTCAGTTTCCTGACGTAACTGATTTTTCCGAGTTAAGAGACGAGCAAGCTCCTGCGCTCGTTCTATGTCCTCCGTCAGAAGAAGTTCCAGTCCTGCTCGAGCACTGTCCATTCGTCCGGCCGCGTTTATCCGCGGAGCAACCATAAAGCCGATTTGGCCCGCTTTAAGATGTTGGCCTCTTAACCCGCACTCCTCGAGAAGAGCTACTAGTCCGGTGCGAAGCGTCTTTTCCATCTGAAGAAGTCCATAATGGACAAGAATACGATTTTCTCCAACCAGAGGAACTAAATCTGCAATCGTCCCTAAAGCCACCAAATCTGAGAGTTCGAGTTCAGAGTGTATGCCTACTTCACTATTTCCTAAAGTTTGTAACAAAGCCTGGGCTAATTTGAACACCACTCCAACCCCAGCCAAATCGCGAAACGGGTAACCTGAATCCTTAACTTTGGGGTTTAGTATTGCGAATGCATCCGGTAAAATCTCGCTTGGTTCATGGTGATCGGTAATTATGACATCAATATTCAAGGTGCGGGCAAGTGCTACTTCAGCGACCGCAGTGACACCACAGTCGACTGTAATAAGGACACTCACGCCTGCCTTAGCGGCACGTTCAATAGCTTCAGAATTTAATCCATAACCCTCGTCTTGACGGTGGGGAATATAAGCCACAGCTTTAACACCCAAATCACTAAGGACTTTGTATAACAAAGCAGTGCTTGTCACTCCGTCCACATCATAATCTCCATAGACAAGAACCTTTTCCTTTTTCTTTATGGCTATTGACAACCGATCGATCGATCGCAACATATCGTGAAAACAAAACGGTGAGTGCAAATTTAAAATTGTAGGGCGCAAAAACTCTATAGCCTCTTCTGGCTCGGGAAAACCTCTCTGTGCCAAAATATCAGCGACCACCGGTGAAATTCCAAGGAAATCGTGGAGCGTTGATGTTTGTCCGTATAATTGTCGCATTAACCACATTCGTTTCACGATTTATTCCCCCAGATTATTATTATAAGACAGAGTGTAAACTGCAGCAACCAACTCGTGGTTCGATGTTAGATATTAGAGGTTCGAACCTTGATTTGTCCACCGCCTTTTAGGGCTAACCATGACGACTCGTCTTCTGTCATAGTTAGCTCTATAATCTGTCTTTTAGTTGCTGTCTTCTGGCTTCTGACTTCTGATCTCTGGACTCTGATCTTTGACCACTGACATTTTTAATTGGCAACGCTGACAAGAGGGCGCTAACCCTTCTTCAACAGGACATTCTACATCCCTGGTACTGCAAGGTTCTGCGTGAATCAGAACATAAGTCCCCTGCAATCGCAAATTTATTTCTTGTTCAATCAAGTCACACAGTTCATGAACGTCAACGACTGAAGTGTATTTAGCAACAACAAGATGTAAATCCACATGCCTTTCCGCTCCGGCTTTGCGAGTGCGAAGTTCATGAAATTCGACAAATTCCTCCGCATGGAGTAAAAGGACTTCAGCAATAATTTTGCGTTCTTCATCCGGCAAGCTGACATCAACTAGTGGCGAAAATGCTTTCTTTGTCAACTCAAAAGAGGCCTTGATGATCATTAACGCGACTCCAAGCGCTATGATCGGATCTAAGATAGCCCAACCCGTAATCTTGATTAAGAGAAGACCAATAAACACACCTACTGAAGTATAAACATCTGTTTTCAAATGCAAAGCATCCGCTTCGAGTGCCACAGAATCGGTCCGCTTTGCGACCCTCATTAGCCGAGACGATACAATCATGTTCATAATCCCAGAAACCCCCATGATGAGCATTCCCAAGCCCAAACCCAAGTCACCGACAATAGCGCTTTCGCCGCCTACAATCTCCCGAACTTTCTGTATCGCTTCGATGATAATCATTAGAGCTGCGAAAAATATCAAAATAGCCTCTATCGTGCCAGATACATTTTCTATTTTTCCATGTCCGTAAGCATGACCTGAATCGGCAGGTTTTCCCGATTCCCTCACCGCGAAAAGTGCGATAAAGGCCGCCAGCAGATCGAGTCCAGAATGAATACCCTCAGATAAAATACTAACTGACCCACTAGCTAACCCAATCACCACTTTGGTAAGCGTCAAAATTGTATTCGAAGCGACAGATAATGAAGCCACCTGCGTCTTCTCTTCCACGATTTAACTCTCCCACCTTCCAAAGAAACTAGTTATATTTTCTAGCTGGCACACAAAAATAGGACTCCTTCTAAAAGGAAGTCCCGCGGATTACTCCGCTGCTTCAATACTTTGAAGCCCAGCTATTTGCCTGACGAAGATAGTTTATGTTTAAGATACCAAATATTGCACCTTAAAGCAAGGTTTTTTTAAAGTGTTAGGATGTTTCCGTAGATAATCCATCCAATACCTAAAACCAGACGCAGAATCGTTGGAGCAAAGCTCCAAATAACCTGACTTTTTTTGTCTTTAGAAATTATGCCGGTTCCGACTACCAAAGCCCAAAGGATTATGGCTGCAACAGGGGTGACGAAGGCCCCAAAGAGAACTAAACTAATCAGACCTCCAACCAAACCAGTAACAACCTGACTTTTGTTGGCAATTCGCCCAACAGCCAATAGGAGTAAGATTCCTACAATTCCTCCTAGAAGAAGGGGTAGCTCCCAACTCCAAAACTGCTCTACATCATGGGCAAGAAAGTTAATCCCACTTAAAGCAATTGTTGCCGCAACAGTTCCCCAAATTCCTCCAAAAAAAATCATTCCTGCGGAAAGAAGTAGTGCTCCCTCAAGTAATACTAGAAAAATGAATCCCAAGCAACCTCCCTCCCCCGCCAATACTTTTCTGCTAGTATAGCCCAAAAACATCCAAGCTAATCTTTATGAAGATTTCCTTCCTTCTCGCATATAGCCTATAGTATATATGGTAGGGGAGAAAAGCAATTCTAAACGGCATTGCATAAATTCAATATATTACCAATTTAGGAACAATAATACTATGTCCTTCATACTCTATTTTAGGTGAGTTAAAGAAAACAATGCATCAACCAAAATGATTAAAGAATGAACGATAATTAAAGGAGGTTTTCTCTATGTGGTGGGGTCGTTGGGGTGGTTTTGGCTTTCCTTGGTTTGGGTTTGGCGGTTTTGGGTTTCCATGGTTTGGGTTTCGCCGCTGGTGGTGGTAGACCTTAAGTCTAAAATGTCTGATTTCATATTGAATTCTTATAATTTTTTCATTATTCAGTGGTGCCGCCTAGCGGCATGTAGATCTGACTAGTACAATTAAGGGGCGTTGCATTCAAATGCGGCGCCCCTTCTCAATAAAAGAAAACTATTTACCTGTATTACTTTCCAAATGTGGAAAGTAGGCGTAACGAAACATTGTTTCGTTACGCCTACTAAGGGCTAAATTTTTAGATTTTTAGAAGATGACTCCCAACGCAATCAGAATTAACACGGCAATAGCAATAACCCCAACACCAGCATATCCACCTAATCCTGCACCATACCCGTACATGAACTCACCTCCAATTATGACGGCTAAATACGATTCTTAAAATACAATACCCATTGCGATGAGCAACAGAATAATAACAACGACAATTGCGATTCCTGCGCCAACACCACATCCACACCCGGCTCCTACTCCAGCTGCACCAAACATAGTTTTAACCTCCCTCTAATTCTTGTTTTAGTCAATTTAAAATATAACTCCTAAGGCAATTAAGATCAGAATTGCAATGGCGATAATGCCAACGCCAACACCTACGCCAACTGGCGCAACAGGTGGTGGGCATACAGGTCTACAACATGCTCCACCATAACCGGCTGCAGCTCCTACTCCGTATCCGTACATAGTTTCTCCTCCTTTTTATCTCTAGTGAACTCGTTCAACTAAAGTTGAACATCGAGTCCCCACCGAAGCAGAGTACGGGGGCCCACTCCCACTTATAGAAGTGGGAGTCTTACGATTGGATCAAAAGATTTTAGTATTAACCTACCTATACTCTACCTTGCTTCACAACTTAGAATATAACTCCTAAGGCAATTAAAATCAGAATTGCGATGGCGATAATGCCAACGCCGATACCTACGCCAACTGGTGCAACAGGTGCACAACAACCCATTCCATATCCGTACATGGAATAACCTCCTTTAATTCTCTTGTCATAAGATTTTGATCAGCTTTAGAATACTATTCCCATTGCAATTAACAGAAGGATAATCACAACTACGATTGCAATTCCAGGTAAAAAGTTTGGTGTACAACATACACTTTCAACCCCGCCAACGCCGTCAACAGCACCTACTCCAAATGCCATACTAAACAACCTCCTACTTTTAAAAATTAATATTTTTGGGCTCACAGTAAGATATGTAAAGAAAAAATAAATGTTAATATTTTCCTCATATTTTTATTTTTTCCAAAGACAATAAAAACGCTCTCCGGTTTATCCGAAGAGCGTTTCAAATTTGGGAAAACTAATAATTTGGATTTAGCATACGTCGCGAGAATTCGTTCATCCCCATAGATGCATAGCAATAAACGCGATGCACGTGCCATGCATCTATCTTAGCATCTGCCCATCCCCGTTCTGTGGTAACTGCCATCAAATACCCGGTATCTTTCAAAGCCTTCAAAACGGTGGGATTTAAATCTCCATAAGGGTAAGCGAAAAAATCCACCGAATGTCCCAACTCTTTTTCTAATTGTTCCTTAGAAGTCTTAAGTTCACTTAACACTGTTGAAGAATCAATTTTTGTTAAATAAGGGTGATTAGTGGTGTGCCCTTCGATTTCCCACCCGTTTGCGACAAGCTCTTTGAGCTGATGCCACGACATAAATTCGTCTCCATTTATATAGCTTGTGACCATGAAGACCGTGGCTGTAAACCCATGCTTAGTTAAAATGGGAAAAGCAGTCGTATAATTATCTAAGTACCCGTCATCAAAAGAAATTACAAAAGGTTTGGCAGGAAGAGTGCCCCCGCTATATAAGGCTTGGTATAACTTTTCTAAGGAGACGCTTTGATACCCTTGCTCCTGCAAAAAAGCCATTTGAGCTTCAAACTGTTCAGGAGGCATTCTTAATTCATTTCCATTCTCCTGCATAACTGAATGATAGTACAGGATTGGTACAGCTTGTACAGCTTGTACATCTTGTGCTTCTTGCACACTCGATAGTTTAGACAGATTGTTTGATGGTTCATCCTGGCGTGTTTCGTTTGATGAATTAATTACGGTTAATTGAGAAGAGGAAGTGGGGCTTGAGGGTTTCGATATTGAATCCTCCGACGTTTTTATTGTACTGCAGCCACTGATTCCAAATACAAGGATAACGACGAGGAACGCTCTAATGATTTTCTTTCGCATCGTTTACTCCTTTACTCAATTACGGCGATAATATAAGGTGGTTTAATACTAATTACATTATTCTCATTTTAGCATAGAACCTATGCTAACGCCATCATGCTCGGCTGTGGTCTAATCTCGAATATCCTGTTTGAATCAGGCGCTTCCAACATTGAGACGTCATGTGTCGTCGCTTTAGGAGTATGGAAAAGATCCTGGGCGTAAAACCCAAGATCTTTCAGAAATCGAATATGTTAAAGATTAAGCGCGGACGGGTTTGCCGCCTTTACGTGGCTTCTTCATACGAGTCTTGATTTCCACCAGGATTTGACTAGCATTAAAGATCGAAGAGTAAGCACCACTAAATACTCCGATTAGCATAGCCAAAGAGAACATTCGAGTGGATTCTCCACCCAATATAAACACTGATAGTAGAGAGATCAGCACCGTGACGACCGTATTAATGGAACGGCGCATAGTCTGCCAAATGGATTTATCAACCATTTCCTCATAAATTTCTCCACGTTTCATTTTGGCTTCGTTCTCACGAATTCGATCAAAAATAATCACGGTATCATTAATGGAGTAACCGAAGATCGTCAAAATTGCCGCTACAAATGACGAATCGATTTCCCATTGGAACAACGAAAAAAGCCCGATAACTAGGAAAACATCGTGTAGTAGAGCAACTATCCCCGAGATAGCAAAGACGAACTGAAATCTGATCGTGATATAGGCGATCATCAGACCCATGGCAATAATCAAGGCATAAATAGCATTCCGAGTAAGTTCTTGCCCCATAGCAGGGCCTACTTTATCCTCTTTAAGACTCGTTTTGTCGTACTCTCCCACCTTGGTCTCCACGGCAGCCAGTAATTCATTTCGTTTACTTTCTTCAAGTGCCTCTGTTCGGATCAAAGCGGCCGTATCTCCATTGGACAACTGCACAGAACCTTCAAGCCCAACCGACTTCATGGTATCTGTAATAGCAGTCTGCGTCACTGCCTTCTTGAAAGTCATATCAATCATTGTTCCGCCCTTGAAGTCAATCCCTAAGTTTAATCCCTGCATGAAGAGAGAAATTACTCCCGGAATAATAATTAGCAATGAAATGGCAAACCACCAATACCGTTTCTTCACAACATTAAAGTAGAGCGGGTGTATCTTCTTTACTTCATCGTAAGTCGCTGGATGTCCAGTTTGCATTATACATCCCTCCTAACGCCAAACCATGTTGTATTCATTTTTGGGCTAATTCCTACAGTCAAACGTAATACAAGACGGGTAAATGTAATCGCTGTAAACAAACTGGCTATGATCCCTATTCCTAATGTCATCGCAAATCCTTTAATGGAACCGGTTCCAAAAGTATATAGTGTCATTGCGGCAATAAAAGTAGTGACATGGGCGTCAATAACCGTAATAAAAGCCCTGCTAAAACCGGATTCTACGCCAGCTCGCAACGATTTCCCTGCCCTAATTTCCTCTTTCACTCGTTCATAGATAATGATATTAAAGTCCACAGCCATCCCAATAGAGAGGATAAAACCAGCAATGCCCGGTAGCGTGAGTACCACTCGAAACATCCAAAAAACCCACAGGACAATTAGTCCATACACGATTAATGAAAAATCTGCCACAACACCAGGTAACCGATAGAAAACAAGCATAAAGAGATAAATAAATATTAGACCGTAGATTCCCGCCCGAATGCTTCGGTGTAACGAATCAACCCCTAAAGATGCGCCCACCTGGCGTTTCTCAGCAATGCTCATGCTCACCGGCAATGAACCGGAGCGCATAAGGACAGCATGGTTTGCTGCCTCCTCCAAGGTAGCATAACCGGTAATCTCCGCTTGGCCGTTGAGGATCGGTGTATTAACTGTCGGATTAGTCAAAAGTTTATCATCCAGATAAACGCCAAGTCTTTGGCCGATTAACTTGGTCGTTAAATCAGCAAACTTTTTTGCGCCATCAGATGAGAATGTCAGATTAACAACATACCCTGACTGCTGGCCTTGCCCTCCCTTGGCGTCTTTGAGGTCATCCCCTTGTATCACAACATTTCCCTGGGGATCTCTAAACGTTAACTTGGCAGTAGTCTTCAGGATATCCACAGCTTTATCTGGGTCAGTAACCCCAGCCAAATCGATTACTATCCGTTTCTTAATATAGTCTGTTTGGACTATGGGTTCGGATACTCCCAGATCATTGACCCGCTTCGCGATGATCGCCTTGGCTTTGTCCATATCATCGTTAGTAATCGGAGCACCGTTTTTATTAGGCTCCGCTTGTAATACTAAGTGCACTCCACCGCGTAGATCAAGTCCTAACGGGATACCCTTTGCGGGATCCACAAGGGGTTTAATCGATAGTGCAACTGCTGCTACCACCAGTAACACAAGTGCTGCTAGTTTGATGATGTTTCCCCGTCTCATCTGCTTTCCTCCCTTTTAATATAATGGGACTTGCCCATACCAACCATCATTATAAAACTTTCAGGATTGCAATGTCAATCCTGTAGAAATGGGCAAATAGTGGTACCATCAAAGCAACTTAACGTCGTTAATCTTTAACTCGAACTTTGTGAGTAGAAATTCGGCTGCTTTACGTGATAAAAGCATCCGGGCAAGAAAGATTTCGAAGTACTCCATCACCGGGCAAATTTCGGTATCAATCATAAGTTCCAAAGCGATGCGTTCTTTTGGATAGACGCGAAGAAAGGAACGTTTGACCGCATAATTAACCCGATCATGAATATCAAACTTTGCCAGGTCGGGATTGCGAACGCGTGAAAGATGAACATCCGATTTATCGGCTAGGATCAATGCTGAAGAAATGTTATTCACTGGATTTCCATCCAACTCATCATGGTTCCCGATTGCACCAATGATGCTGGCGATCTCTTCCGGTGGCAGGCCATGCCGTTCCAAAATCCCTGCTGCGAGAATCGCCCCTGAATGAGCGTGACCGACGCGATTAACGGCATTCCCAATGTCATGTAAGTAACCTGCAATGGCTGCGAGTTCGCACTCCCTTTCGGGGTGTTCCATCTTGATCAGAATGTTTGAAGCAATGTGGGAAACTAAACCGGCATGCCTAAGTCCATGTTCTGTATAACCGATGGCGGCAAGATGACGGTTTCCGGCATCAATCAGTGCTTGAACATAAGGATCTGCTTTAATCTCTTGCAGAGTGACCTTTGTCAAAGTAAACCCCTCCTGAAATTCGTAACCGATAACAATTCATTCCGACCGTTCCTAATTCATCCACCAGCCCATAATTTGCCCATGCACCTACGACGGTGCCCAAACCAGGTACGAGCTGTAGGGTTTTTCGAAAATCAATGGCGTCCCGATACTCCCTCTGAAAGTGTTCCCAATCAATTTGCTCTAAATACCCTTTTTCTCCAGGCCAATTATCCATATTTTTTTCCCATTTCGAAATGACCCTAAATAATTCATGACGTTTTTCCTGACTAGAAAAGGTCAACTGGAAAATATAAAGCAAAAACAGACGCTCTCGATAATCGTTGGTCGAAAATCCATAAATATGTGCTAACTCAAAGAGAAATTTCATTTTGATGGCAATGAGCGCCGGAAAGTCTGCAATGGCGAGGGCAAAACCGCCCGCACCAGTCCCTGCCCCTTCTGCGGCGGCGATCTTTCTATATTTTGAAAGAAGAAGCTCTGCTAATTGATCACGCTCTTGCAGAGGAACCCGCTCAAGAGGTGGGCTTTTGGGGATATAATCTAGTCCGAAAACAACAGATTTAACCAGCCCTTTGACAGTTGCTGTGATCACAGTATGCACCTTTTTAGGAATGATCTTATCATTCACTTTTGTTTGAAGCACTTTTGAGGTTCGTTCCAACAGTCCCGGTCGCTTCAGTAGTTTTCGAACCCAACGGTCCAGCTCACCTCGCACATGATCTTCATAGGTTAGTTCTTCTTGAATTGGAGCATTATATAAGGGCACAGTTACTCACCCCCTATTCTTTATTTTTTATGAAATAAGCTCAAAAGCAAGTGGTCTGTTCCACTTGCTTTCATGATACTTACTTTTATCGGCATGTCAAACTCTGAGCGGTTTTAATGCCCCTTTATCATTTATTTATCTTTTTCCAGATCAATTTCACGATTTTCTACGCTAATAATTCCGGATTTAGCCACTTCAACTTCTACTTTTTCCGCAATTTGTAGGATAACTGAATTGTCCTTAACTTTTATGATTTTGCCATAGAGCCCCCCAGCAGTGATTATCTGATCCCTTACTCGAATACCACTGAGTAACGCCTGTCGTTTTTTTGCTTGTTTCTGTTGCGGTCGGATCATCAGGAAGTACATAATTCCGAAAAAAACCAAAAAGTATAGTACCAAAGACATTGTCGATTGTGTCATTTTGTTAATCCCCCTTTTTTTAATCATACAAACTATTCCCCATGACATGGCTAAAATCCTTCTAAAATTATTGCAAATAGGAAACAAACTCAGTGAAATTACCCTATCATTCGTATCCGTAATCTGAAAAACACTTTTGGCGATATTCTGGCAAACGGTCTTCCTTAATCGCCTCGCGAATTTCTCGCATTAAGTTCTGGAGATAACGCAAGTTATGAATACTCATTAAACGCAAACCCAAAATTTCTTCCGCCTTGATCAAATGCCTAATATAAGCCCTTGAATAGTTGCGACACGTATAGCAATCGCAGGTAGGATCAATCGGGCCAAAATCATGTGCAGATCCTGCGTTGCGAACAATCACTTTGCCGTACCGGGTCATCGCAGTCCCATTACGTGCAATCCGAGTTGGAAGCACACAATCGAACATGTCAACCCCTCGCATAACCCCTTCAATCAGGGCGTCCGGGGAACCAACCCCCATAAGATAACGGGGTTTTTCTCTGGGAAGTAAGGGAACCGTATAATCTAAGACTTCATACATCATTTCCTTCGGTTCGCCGACGCTTAACCCCCCGATAGCATAGCCTGGTAAATCCAGTTCTGTGATTTCAGCTGCACTTTGACGGCGTAGATCTTCATACATACCTCCCTGTACTATCCCAAACAAGCCTTGGTTATCAGTCGTCGTCAGTGTATCCTTGCAGCGTTTAAGCCAACGTGTAGTCCGCTCTAAAGAATCCTTGGCGTATTCATGGGTGCAGGGGTAAGGTGCGCATTCATCAAAGGCCATTACAATGTCGGAGCCCAAAGCCATCTGGACCTGAGTCGCAATTTCTGGACTTAAGAATTGACGAGATCCGTCAATATGCGAACGGAATTCTACGCCGCTCTCCTTAATCGTGCGCAAATCCCCCAAGCTAAACACTTGGAAACCGCCACTGTCTGTTAAAATTGCACCGTCCCAGTTCATGAAACGGTGAAGGCCGCCCGCTTCACGAATTAACTCATGCCCTGGACGCAAGAAAAGATGATAGGTGTTACTTAAGATAATCCCTGCCCCGATCTCTTTGATTTCCTCAGGAGTTATAGTTTTTACTGTCCCCTGCGTTCCTACCGGCATGAAAACCGGAGTATCAATCACACCATGAGGTGTATGTAGTTTCCCCAAGCGTGCCTTCGTCCGAGAATCTTCTTTAAGTATTTCCAAATGAACCGCGGTCAAACCCTTCACTCCCTTTTTTAAATCGAGGCACGAGGTTCGATGCACGATGCTCGAAGTTCAAAGTCGTGTGTCGCCTTTCGTAACTCGTTATCGTAAGTATATTGTATATCGTGTTTCGTGCCTCGAACATCGCGCTTCGTGCCTCGCATCTCATAGTATGAGCATAGCATCCCCAAAACTATAGAACCGATATCGCTCTAAAACAGCCAGCTCATACGCTTTGATAGTTAATTCTCGTCCCGCTAAAGCACTGACAAGCATAACTAGGGTCGACTTTGGAAAATGAAAATTCGTCAATAACACGTCTACAACCTTAAAGGAATAACCTGGGTAAATAAAAATATCCGTCCACCCAACACCTGGTATAACCCGTCCTTGATCGTTCCCTACTGATTCAAGGGTTCGAGCTGCTGTGGTTCCCACGGCGATGACCCGGCGTTCCTCTTGTTTTGCTCGATTAATTTGCTCTGCCGCTTCCTGATCCACACTATAATATTCCGAATGCATGAGATGATCTTGGATATTTTCTACTTTAACCGGACGAAAGGTTCCTAGGCCCACATGAAGAAGGATCTCCACAATTTCCACGCCCTTCTTCTGAAGTGAGCCTAGAAGTTCAGGCGTAAAATGCAGTCCTGCCGTGGGCGCGGCGACAGACCCTCTTTCCTTGGCATACACGGTCTGATAGCGTTCTTGGTCTTCTAGTTGAGCAGTAATATACGGTGGAAGTGGCATCTGTCCGAGTGCGTCTAAAATGGTTTCAAAAACTCCTGAGTAGGTAAAATATATCCTCCGGTTTCCGTTTTCCAAGATATCTAGGAGCTCACCAGTCAGTATTCCACTACCGAAGCGAACCTTTTGACCGACCTTAAGACGCTTGCCAGGTTTAACCAGGGCCTCCCAGACATCGAGTTCCAGCCTCTTCAAAAGTAGGACTTCGATTTTTCCCTCAGTTCCCTCTTTTTCGCCGATCAAACGCGCAGGAATAACACGGGTGTTATTAAGCACAAGCACATCGCCTTTTCTTAAGAGGGACCCCAGATCTCGAAATGTATGATGTTCTATCCTTTCACTATCTCGATTGAGCACCATTAACCGCGAAGCATCCCTGGGTTCAACTGGATATTGAGCAATCAGCGTTTCCGGCAAATAAAAATCAAACTCCGAAACGTTCAAGCCATCATTCTCCTTTGTTAAATTCAAAAGGCCCACTATGTTTTACTAATATGAGTCTTGTTATAATAAAACGATAATATTTCCTTATAGTTATACCCCAATTGAGCCATATGATAAGCACCCCATTGCGACATCCCGACACCATGTCCCCAACCCCGTCCCTCAAAAATGAATTCTCCAAAGGGTTGGGTATCAGTACTCGATCCAAGGGATGAGCTAAAGATTTTAGCAAGTAAGGGCCCCTGTTCCTTTTGATACATCCCAGTTAATTGGGAAGAACGAGATTCCGGGGATCCCAGAAATACAGCCAAGCCCGATTTTCCGAACAAATCTCGGTTGGTAGCGATTTCTTGGGACTCAAATAAACTCCCTAAAAAGGCAAACTTTCGTATTGGCTGCCCAAAAGGATAAAACTTTTTTACGAATATCCGACCTGTAACGGTCTTGACCTGTCCAAATCCATCTTCCAGCCTAACACTTTTTACCCTACCAGAGGGGAATTTGTCAAGTTTAAGATTTCGGACGGGTCCAAGCCCAAAAGTAGAACCCAGGACCGGAGCTGAGACGATGAATCGCCAATGATTTACTGCGCCTCCGACTCCTTGTGAATAGGGATCTGGATGAGATACATTATTGATATCTGAATTTCCCCATACATTTTTAGCGTCTTCTGTATATCCTCCGCTATGCGAAGAATAGAGTGCTTCAATCGGTAGCTTGCTCTGATCATCCACGAGAATTTCGCCTCGCGTTGCCTCGACGGCCGCTGAAGCTTCCCCCTCTACGAGCTTACCCGCATAGGCTTGATCAATATCCGGAGAATCCGTAATAGCCTTTTTACCATTCTCTGTATGTCTAACTAAAAAGGTCCGAGCAGCTACTGTTTGTGCCTTGAGCGCTTCTAATCCGCCATTAGACCATTCATTGCTCATTTCAATAGGCACTACGCCTTTTAAATAGTCTTCACTATCCACCCTATTTACTAACTCCCAATGACTGTTCTGCCAACTTAAATGTAAACCCCCGCGATAAACAACTGCTTTATCCTCCGGTTTTTTTACACTTAGGCTACCTGAATTGATCCCCTTAATCTCCAAAACAGACCCCTTAAGGACTTGAAATTCTTCATGGTTAATCCTGAGTACTGGGGTCCACCCCCCCCAGCCCACTTGGAGGCTGGAACCCGTTGAAAACTTTCGAGTCGTTGTATCCACAGTTAGCTGATAGTCCCCTTTTTCAACCTCGATTTCCAACCACCCAGCCTCGCCCAATTTCCATACGAGCTCAACCGAAATCTCTTTCGCATGGCAAGACTTAGCCTGGATCAGCACAAGGATCAATAAAGCCGCACACAAAAATGGTAACCGATATACAATCCGGGACATGCTCTTCACACCCTTTCTTGATATCAGAAGATCACGCTAAGCATTCTGATGTTCAGATTACCCTTTTTCCTCAGCTTATATGCTCTTAATTCATCCATTTCCGTCTGTCACTGCGGCTCTTGACTTGGTATTTAAATCTCAAACATTCGTGTCCAGTCTTTGGCTTTAGACCTTGTCTTCCGAGAAAAGTCCGTAATCCGCACGATTCTGGGGGATAGTGTATCCAAAATGTTGATACGCCCTCACTGTCGCCATGCGCCCCCGTGGAGTCCGTTGTAAAAATCCCATTTGCAATAAAAACGGTTCGACAACATCCTCCAAAGTTACTGACTCTTCCCCGATCGTCGCCGCGAGCGTCTCCAAGCCAACCGGTCCTCCCGCAAAAACTTCAATAATGGTCTTTAAAGCTTTCTGGTCAATTTGATCCAAGCCCACAGGATCGACTTCCAAGCGATTTAGCGCTTCTCTAGCTATCGTTTGTGTAACTACGCCGTCTTCCCAAACCAAAGCAAAGTCCCTAACTCGTTTTAACAGGCGATTGCCAACCCTAGGAGTTCCCCGAGAACGTCGGGCAATTTCTTCCGCGCCGTCATCGGTTATTTCCAGTTTCAAAATACCTGCCGCTCGAAGCACAATTTCTTTTAAATCCTTAACCTCATAGAATTCTAGACGGCTAATAACTCCAAAACGATCACGTAAGGGAGATGTTAACTGTCCAGCACGAGTTGTAGCCCCTACTAACGTAAACGGGGGTAGGGACAAGCGAATTGAACGGGCACTAGGACCTTTTCCGATCATGATGTCTAGACATCCATCTTCCATGGCTGAATAAAGGATTTCTTCTGTCGTACTGTTCAAGCGATGGATTTCATCTATAAATAGCACATCTCGTGGCTCTAGGGCAGTAAGAATGGCTGCTAAGTCCCCAGGCCGTTCAATAGCCGGACCAGAAGTAGTCCGGATACTTACGCCCATTTCCGAAGCAATAATATTGGCGAGTGTAGTTTTCCCTAAACCGGGCGGTCCATATAATAAGACGTGATCCAAAGCTTCTCCACGTGTGGAAGCTGCTTGAATAAAGACACTTAAATTTTCTTTAACTTTTCTCTGCCCAATATAGTCACACATATGGCTAGGACGAAGTACTTCCACTTCCTGATCCGCAAGCTGTTCTTGGGGAGCTACAAGACGTTCTTCCATTTTTCCACCCTCCTCTCCAACCAACACTAATTCTCCTTAAGTGACGAATCTCCTGCTAATCAGATTATTTCTTTACAAAAAAAGCACCTCTTAGGTTATGCTTTCTGCAGTAAATAGCTCAATTACATTCATCAATGGTGCCACGCAGCGGCATGGGGTCTGACTAGTATAAAAAACAGAGCCCAGAAAAATCCGGACTCTGTTTGGATGACGTATTCACGTTCTACTTAGGATTTGGACCAAGCCAATAAGCTTTTAGCGATTTTAATGCCGAGGCAATAATGTAACTTGTCAATCAATCTGAATTTGCCATGAACTTCATCTCAAAACATAGTATAACCAAGTTTTTAAGTTTTATACAAGATCGCAAGATTCTTTTCCTAAGCTAAAGCGTGAAGACAATCCTGATTTAGCATTAATTACCTTCGGCTGCTTCCTTGATCGCATTAACTATTTTGTTATATCCGGTACATCTGCAGAGGTTACCTGAGATAGCAATCTTAATTTCTTCTTCAGATGGATTTGAATTGGCCATCAAGAGCGCTTTGGCAGACATCAGCATGCCTGGTGTACAGTAGCCACATTGAATTGCACTGTTACTAATGAATGATTCCTGTAAGCCGTCCAGTTGTCCATCCTTTGCCAAAGCTTCGACAGTAAGTATTTCCTGACCTCGAATTTGAGGTGCCAGAACTAGGCATGAATTTACTGCCTTACCGCCCATGATCACGGTACAGGAGCCACATTCACCCTCACCACAACCCTCTTTTGTCCCAGTCAGACCCAGCTTCTCTCTCAACAGATCAACTAGTCTCATGGTTGGGCAAATATCCATTTTATACTCTTTTCCATTGACGTTAAACTCAATTTGCATTGCTTACCCCTCATACTTCATACGATTTTCAATTCTGAATTATCTACGTGCATTAAAGTGTAGCTAATATTTTTTCCGGAGTAAGAGGCATATCTGACAATGCTGTCCCAAGGCAATTGTTGACAGCATTGATTACGGCTGCAGCAACAGGAACAAAGGCTATTTCCCCTACACTCTTTGCACCATAGGGACCTTCATCCCCTCCTTGTTCAATTAAAAGGATATTTACCGTCGGCATATCTGGCGCATTAATTACATGATAATCTTTGAAGCTGCTGTTAAGTATCCTTCCGTCACTACCTACCTTTACTTCTTCGTATAAGGCGTAGCCTATGCCCATTTGAACGCCCCCTTGAATCTGCCCTTCAACCATTCCAGGATTTATAGCTTTTCCGATATCATGAACTGCTAGATAATCGGTAATTCTAACCCTTCCTGTCTTTGTGTCAACCTCAACTTCAGCAAAGTGGACAGCATAGACACCGGGATTAGACGTCCCATGATAGGTGTGTGTAATAATGATGTCCGTATTATCCTTTATTTTAGCAGTTGTGGCGATTTCACGATAACTTATCTTCTGTTGCTCATGGCCAATAATCCATACTCTACCGTTTGCAACTTCTAAATACTGTTTTGGCTTGCGAAAAATAAGAGACGCACATTCCAATAGTTTCTCTTTTACTCTCTTCGCTACTTCAAAAGCACAAGCACCACAAATATAGGTTACTCTGCTACCATAAGAACCGAAATCATAAGGACCGTATTCCGTATCGGCTTCCAAAACGGTAATATAGCTAGGATTAATATCTAATACCTCTGCCGCAATCTGTTTAATCGAAGTAAGCGTTCCACAGCCTAAATCATGCAGACCAGTATTCAAAATAAAACTGCCGTCCTCATTCATCTTCAGAGTCATTGTACTATGTTCAGGAAAGCCGCCATACATACCATTTTTATGAGCTGCACAGGCAAATCCTACACCCCGGCGATACCTGCCTTTATCCGGCTCCCTATTGTATCTTTCGCTCCAGCCAAATATGGCAGCACCTTTCTCCAAACACTCAATCACGCGAGCATTTCCCAGTGAAAGAGAGGATGCTTTATCTCTGTCATACGGGTGAACAAGATTCTTGAGCCTGAATTCTACAAGATCCATAGCTAACATCTTGGCAACTGCATCCATATGAATTTCTAGAGCAGTCATTATTTCCGGAGCTCCCCACCCTCTGGCTCCACCTGCCACAGGCGTATTGGTGTAAGCAATCTTGCTCTGATGTTTGTAGTAAGGAATTCGATATAATTTACATATTTTTTTGGACATGGCATAGGCATTGTCTACGGAACTGGTAGCATAGGCTCCGGCATCGACAACGGTATCTACCATGCAATCTATCAGAATTCCATCCTTGGTAACCCTTGTTTTTATCCTTGAACTCGTTGCAGGTCTGGTCATTGTTGCAATAATGCAATCTTTCCTATCGAAAATCAATTTGACAGGACGTCTGACCTCCTTAGCCAAAAAGGCAGTAATCGGCTCTATGATTGCTTCTTGTTTTCCTCCGAAAGAACCTCCCATGGGCATTTTAATGACCCTGACCTTGTTATAACTTAATTCCAGCAAATCGGCTACAATGGTTCTAACCCCAAACGCACCTTGACAACCTGCCCAAATGGTAAGCTTTCCTGAGCTATTGAAATCTGCCACACAGGCATGGGTTTCTATCGTTGCATGATGCACTTTTTGAGTATGTGTTGCTGTCTCCACATCGACGCAATCATGAAGAAGTAACGCCTGCTCCCCCAATTGAGATTCATACTGATAGATCAAATTACCCGCAGGATGGATTTTTGTAGTCTTATCCCGCAGCGCTTCCTCAGGAGTACTTAAAACAGGCAGCACCTCATAATCCACCTGAATAAGAGCAATAGCTTCCTTGGCAGTTTCAAGGCTGTTAGCTACAACAGCCGCAATCCGATCTCCAACAAACCTTACCTTTTCAGTAAAAAGACGCTCATCCTCTATGCAAAATTCCTGGTTAGGTATAATTCTATAGCGGCTATACGCCTTGTTTGGTGAATTTAAATAAGTAAACACTTTAATAACACCCGGAAGTGCTTCAGCTCTGCTAGTATCAATTCTTTTAATTAATCCATGTGCTATCGGACTTAAAAGTAACTTTGCATGCAACATATTTGGCAGACTCATATCACTGACATACACTAATTCTCCTCTCGCCTTTTGAGGTGCGTCGTGAATCGGAAACGTCTGCCCAACATATTTCAAATCCTTGTTCAATACCTTCACCCCTTGTTCACCTTCTCTTATTACGAACCCATAAAGAAACTTGGCTGGCGCCCACGAAGACACTGTCTTCGCTCGTAGGAGCTACCCTTAGACACAAAAAGCAGTTCTTCCATTTATTGATGTATAGACGCTATCACAATCTCTTCTCAACTATTCCAAACTACTCTTCCCCGCTTAATAACCGTACCAACCGGGTTACTACCAAAATGGTAAGGCAAATAATTTAGATTGGGAATATCAAGGATGAGAAGATCTCCCTGTTTCCCGACTTCCAGACTCCCCACTTGATTAGACCTTCCAACGGCATGAGCCGCATTAATAGTTGCTGCAGTCAAGGCTTCTTCTGGGGTGAGGCGGAGATAGAGACAGGCAAGGGTTAAGACCAAGGGCATAGATTCCGTTGGGGAAGACCCTGGGTTCGAATCGGTTGCCAGAGCTACAGGTACCCCTGCACTAATCATTTCCCTTGCTCGAGCATATGTATTTTTGGCTAGGTTGAATGAAGTTGCCGGCAGCAGTACTGCAATGACTCCTTGTTTGGCCAGAGCTACTATTCCTTCATCCGAGGCTTGGAGTAGATGATCAGCACTGACTACCTTCAATTTAGCCGCTAATTCTGCTCCTCCCGCTGCAGCTAATTCATCGGCATGGATTTTCAACTTAAAGTGAAGTTCTTTAGCTTTAGTTAAAATTCTTTCACTCGAGTTAACACTGAAAACCCCAGGCTCGCAAAAGACATCACAAAACTCCGCCTGATCATGAGCCGCAATTTGGAGCAACACATCTTCAATAAGATAGTTTGTAAACTCTTCTTCGGTATAACCTGGTGGAACTGCATGGGCTCCCATAAACGTCGGCACTAGGTCGATCACCTGTTCATTATCTAATTCTTTAATGAGACGCAAAGCCCTCATTTCTTCATCTAACGTTAGGCCATAACCACTCTTGACCTCAGCCATTGTTGTTCCCTGGCTTAGCATTGTCTGAAGTCGACGACCGGTTTGCGCCTTAATCTCTTCATCCGTAGCCTGCTGCGTACTCCGAACCGTTGAAAGAATTCCCCCACCCTGTTTGAGGATCTCTAAATAAGGAACCCCTTTAAGCTTTAAAGATAATTCATTTTCGCGCGAACCAGCATACAGAACGTGCGTATGAGGATCAATAAACCCGGGGGTGACAACCTTTCCTTTGGCGCTTATTTGTATGGTTTCAGACCCTACCCAGCCACCCGCTAGAACTTCCTCCGTTGTGCCAACCGCTGTAATCTTTCCCTCCCGAATAGCAACGGCACCATCCTTAATCAAACCGATCTCAGACATACCCTCCCCAAAAGCCGGACATCCAGAGTGCCCTCTCATCGTCGCCATCAGATCAGCAGAATGAATCAAAAGATCCGCATATTGCACAAAACCACCTCCTCGAGTTAAAATCCAAACACGCGCTTCTCTAGAATCTGCTCACTGGAGAATTCATGCAACCCTAAATAGTAAGTTGCCACATCCATCATAGCATCCAGCGGAACAAGCCCCACGATTTCACTGCCGACAATAGGAACTCCAAAATGGGCAGCCTCTGTTTTAATAAATTCTAAAGCCCTATACAAGGGGGTACCTTGGGTATCCACCATATTCATAGAGATCTGTACAATCCCTTGCTCGGAAAGATCAATTCCCAAGGCCTTAACATTGACAAAACCACCTGAACTCCCTCGAATTCCTTTGGCAATCGCCTTGCCAATCTCCAGATTGGTTGTCCCGAGGTTAACATTAAACGCAACGAGGGGTGGACGAGCACCAATGGCAATCGCTCCGGCTTTCCCCAAAACATTTGGTCCATAATCTGGAGTGCGCTCAGTGGTCTTAATGCTCTCTTTCAACCCTTCATACTGCCCTCTACGCACATCCGCCAAGTTACGACGTTCGGGCCTAGTTGCAGCCTTCTCATATAGATACACAGGGATCAATAGTTCCCTTCCAACACGTTCACCTAAAGTTTTAGCTAGGTCGACACATTCCTCCATTGTCATGCCTCGCACAGGAACGAAGGGAACGACATCTGTTGCCCCCATCCGAGGGTGTTCCCCATGATGCTGATCCAGATCAATCTTTTCAGCAGCTTTACTAATTAGTCTCCAGGCAGCTTCAAGGACGTTTTCCGGCTCACCGATCATGCTTATGACCGTCCGGTTGTGATCCGCATTACTAGAGTAATCCAGCAAGGTTACACCCGGGACCTCTCTCACCTCAGCAATGATTTCTTCAACAACATCCAGTCGCCTACCCTCGCTAATATTAGGAATACATTCCACAACTTTCACCACATTAACATCCCCCAAAAAATCTAATCCTTACTCCTTCTTAGCAGCTCCCTAACACCGAGACTAAACCCCAAGCAACCTCGTTTCGTCTCTCAGCCCCCCCGGCGCAGCACCAAAGCAGAGGTGCAACTTGCAAAGGACACATGTCCACGTCGTTGCCAATTCTCGTCCATCGTTCCAACCTCCGTAGACCCCAAGCCAGAGGAAGTTTCTTGGCTTAGAGAGCACGGAGAGTGGAATTGCGTCAATGAGCGCAGTCGATCAGGCGTGAAGAAACTCAACGGTTCACTTGCAGTAAGCCCAGAGGTTTTGAGTTTTAGCCTGAGCGACAAGCGAATAGCAATGGAACACGATAGTCTCCGGTGACGAAAACCTCCAGTGGAGGGTTTCGCCGTAGGCGCAGAGCCAATGACGCACGCTGTCGCGCCGAAGGATGAGTATCGCCGAAGCCGTGATCCATAAAGGAATACTTACCGGCGTAGGATGTGCGAATGGGCCAAGAAACTTCCTCCCGAAAGGTCAATCACACCTCAGCTCGATCCAAGCCGACTCATCACGCTACCCTGGCATTCCTCAAATAACCGATTTCCCTCTCCACGTAAAGCTTGGCATTCGGTCAGAAAAGCCTCTTTCTTTTTAAGGGAATTTAACCCTAAAGCATTAATCTGGACATTATAGAGAGCCCCTTCTAATCCAGACTTAAACATCAGAGCCGCAACTCCCATGTCGCTCAAGGCGTTAGGATTTCCTATAGTTAACAAGCTAGACATTTCATGCAACCCCGCCAAGCATTCCTTAGCAGTTTGCAAAGGAATTTCAGCAGCCTTAATAGACGCTTTTTCCAAGGCCTCACGACGAAGTAACTTTTCTGCATCGTTATTCTTCGGAAGACCCAAAGCCTCCATGACTACTTTGAAGCCAAGCGTATCCTCATCCACAAGGGTCAATAGCAACTCTTGCCTTGCCACAGCAACTTTTAACAACGACATTATCTGATCTTGAACAGTGAAAAACTTTTCCCGTCCAAGAGTCAAACGACAAACCATAGCCACAAGCGCAAATCCTTGAGCCCCAGCATAAGCAGCCACACTTCCACCGCCCGGTGCAGGCGAAGTCGAAGCCACCTCTAGGACAAATTCACTTAAACTCATATCCCTGAGATCCAATGTACCTGCCCCCTTCATTAATAAGTCAAAAACTGCCCTTCTCTCACAAAAAAGTCTCCCGCTCCCTCACACACCGTCTCCAAACCCACCGCCAGCACCGATGCAGAGGTGCGACTTACCCATGCAAGTCAAGAACCATCCCCAACTTGAACAGAGCAAGAAAACTATGCACATTTGCGTTAATAACGCAAACAACGTCACAACCCCTAGTCGTACCAAACCTCGTCGACCCAAACCAGAGGAAGTTTCTTAGCTTAGGGAGTACGGAGAATGGAATTGCGTCAATGAGCGCAGTCGATAAGGCGTTAAGAAACGCATTTGGCTTGTCCATGGATGGACTGATGTCGCGGTGCCAAGACGATAAGCGGACGAGCTTATCGCCACACTACAACTCATTACGCATACTCCTGTAGTGTGGATTTGGCAAGGAGCGACGCGCACATGCAGAAAGCCCAGAGGTTATGCGTTTTAGCCTTATCGACAAGTGAATAGCAATGAATCACGATAGTCTCCAGTGACGAAAGCCTCCAGTGGAGAGTTTCGCCGTAGCCGCTTATCCCAAAAGGAATACCTACCAGCGTAGGATGTGCGAACGTGCTAAGACACTTCCTCCCCGTCGACCCAAGCTTGAGGAAGTTTCTTAGCTTAGGGAGCACGGAGAGTGGAATTGCGTCAATGAGCGCAGACGATAAGGCGTTAAGAAACGCATTGGTTTACATGCAGAGAAACCCGGAGGTTTGCGTTTTAGCCTTATCGACAAGTGAATAGCAATGGAACGTGTGCGAACGTGCTAAGACACTTCCTCTCAGCTTGACCCAACCAACTCATCAATCAACTCGTCCCTCGGAATAAAGGGAACCGTAATCTGCCCCGCACCCTTATAACGTTCATTAAACTCGATGCTTGTTTCGATCGAATGTTCATTTCTGGCCCAGGACCGACGAGCTACTCCACCCATCACATCCCATAAAAGAGCCGATTTAATAATCTCATCCACTCGTTCGCTGCCATCAAGCACCAAGCCAAACCCACCATTGATGGCTTTGCCAATGCCGACGCCCCCTCCATTGTGGAGTGATACAAGGCTCATCCCTCGGGCAGCATCTCCGGCGAAGCTTTGGACAGCCATATCGGCCATGACATTACTGCCGTCTTTGATGTTAGCTGTTTCTCTAAATGGAGAATCTGTTCCGCTCACATCATGATGGTCCCGTCCCAGCATGACCGGGCCAATCTCTCTATTGCGGATCATTTCATTAAATTTTAGCGCAATTTTAATCCGTCCTTCGGCGTCCTGATAAAGAATTCTAGCTTGCGTACCGACGACAAGTCTATTTTTCTCGGCATCCTTAATCCAAATATAGTTGTCTCGATCTTGGCCCCGACGATTCGGATCGATACAGGACATCGCCGCCTCGTCAGTTTTGTGCAAATCTTCCTTCTTACCACTGAGACAAACCCATCTAAAGGGCCCATAGCCATAATCAAAGAGCTCCGGTCCCATTATATCTTCAACATAAGATGGGAAAATAAAGCCATCTTTTTCATCCACACCATTTTTGGATATTTCTTGGACACCGGCATCATAAATGGCTTTCATAAAGGAATTCCCATAGTCAAAGAAATAGGTGCCTCTTTCAACCAGAATACTGATCAATTCGTAGTGTCGAGTTAAACTCAGGTCAACAAGTTTATTAAATTCAACCCGATCCGTACCGAGTAACCTAGTCCTCTCTTCATAGGAGACTCCCTGTGGGCAGTAACCCCCATCGTAAACAACATGACAGGAGGTCTGATCGGAAAGCAAATCCACTTTTATCTTGTTCTGAACAGCATACTCTAATAAATCCACGACATTCCCCTGATAAGCAATAGACATCGGTTCTTTCTTCTGCACATAATCAGCCGCCAGGCGAAAGACTTCCTCAAGATCTGCAGACATTTTACTAACCCAACCCTGATCATAGCGGGTTTTTATTCTGGACTCATCGACTTCAGCAATAATCCCAACGCCGAGGGCTATTTCCACGGATTTTGGTTGAGCCCCGCTCATGCCACCCAGACCAGAAGAGATAAACAAGTGCCCTCTTAGATCCCCATCCTGTGGAATGCCCAACTTTAATCTTCCCGCATTGAGTAAGGTGTTAAAGGTTCCATGCACAATTCCCTGCGGTCCGATATACATCCAACCACCGGCCGTCATCTGTCCATAGTTTGCTACACCCATTTGCTCAGCAATTTCCCAATCCCTCTGATTGTCAAACATACCAACCATTAAAGCATTGGTTATTATCACCCTCGGCGCTTCCTGCCGTGAAGGGAACAGCCCAACTGGGTGGCCAGACTCCATGACTAAGGTCTGTTGATCTGTCAGTACTTCAAGATACTTTTTGATTAAACGATACTGCAGCCAATTTTGGCAGACACTTCCTGTTTCACCATAGGTTACAAGCTCATAAGGATAAAGAGCTACGTCAAAATCTAAGTTATTCTCGATCATAACCTGGAAGGCTTTGCCTTCTATGCAATTTCCCTTGTACTCATCAATTGGTTTGCCATACATTCGCCCAGCAGGGCGGAACCGATAGGCATAAATCCTGCCTCTCGTCCGCAATTCCTCCAGAAATTCTGGGGCTAATTGTTCATGGAGTTCTTCGGGCACATAACGCAGAGCGTTTTTTAAGGCAATCTTTGTTTGAGCCTTTGTTAGACTAAAGCCTCTGTCCGGAGCCCTTCTGATTCCTTCTGCAAATCCTGGCATTTCAGGCAATTCGGATTCTAATTTTATAGTCATGGCTTGCGAGATGTCATAATTATTGAACATGGCAGTTCACTCCTTTCGGCTGCAGCTTATACCGAACCGTCATCGCAAGTTTTCCTGAGGAAACTAACTCTTTAGCACTTTGAATATCCGGATACATGACACGATCCTCTCCAAGTGTGCTTACCTTGGACCGAACAAGGGTGTAAGCACCCTCGCTGCCTCTCCCGAGTTTAAGTTCCTCTTTTCCTATTCTTAAATCAACGGCTTGACAGGCCGCCAGTAGTTCCATCGCCAAAACATGGGCTGTATTTTCAATGATATTTCGAGCCTTACGGGCCGCAATCGTTCCCATGCTAACGTGGTCTTCTTGGTTCGCGGAGGAAGGGATCGAATCCACACTAGCCGGATGGGCCAAAGTCTTATTTTCGGAAACCAGTGAAGCAGCGGAATACTGTACAATCATAAACCCTGAATTCAGACCCCCGTTGGGCGTTAAAAACGCTGGGAGCCCACTTAAGTATGGATTCACCAAACGCTCCAATCGCCGCTCAGCGATGTTGGCCAGCTCTGCCATGGCAATCCCAAGAAAATCCATCGCTAAGGCAATGGGTTGTCCGTGAAAATTCCCGCCTGAGAATACTTGCTTCTCTTCTGGGAAGATTATGGGATTATCCGTCACCGAATTCATCTCGATTTCCACGACTTTCTTCACATACGCTACCGCATCCCCTGATGGTCCATGTACTTGGGGAACACAACGAATTGAGTAAGCGTCCTGGACTCTGGGGCGTCGTTCACCTGCTATAAACGTACTCCCCTCAGTAAGAAGACGAATTTGCTTGGCCACATCAATCTGACCCCTATGAGGACGCACGGCATGGATCTTTGGATCAAACGCATCAAGAATCCCTTCTAGAGCCTCGAAGGATAAAGCTGCCGTAATATTCGCGGACTCCCATAAAAGTTCTGCATCCCAGACTGCCAAAGCCGCAATCGCCGTCATAACTTGGGTTCCGTTGATTAAAGCCAAACCCTCTTTCCCTTCCAAAACTACGGGCGCTATCCCCGCTTGAGCTAAGGCCTCCTGCCCACTCATCCGACGCCCTTTATAAAATGCTTCCCCCTCACCAAGCAAAACCAAAACCATATGGGACAAAGGCGCCAAATCTCCGCTAGCCCCCAGTGATCCTTTCTCCGGTACGACTGGGACAATCCCCGAATTAAGCACCTCAAGTAATGTTTCCAAGGTAGAAAGCCGTATGCCGGAAAACCCTTTTGCTAAAGCGTTGGCCCGAAGTAGCAGTATAGCTCTCACTACCTCAGCGGGAAGGGGCTCTCCCACGCCTGTTGAATGACTCATGATGAGGTTACGTTGCAGTTTTCTGGCATCTTCTTTGGATATTACCACATCACTAAACATTCCAAAACCTGTTGTAATCCCGTAAACTAATTGATTTTCTATAATCAGCTGATCTACATACTCTCTTGATCTTTGGATCTTCTCCTTGGCTACCGAGTGCAAGTCCACCATGGCACCGAACCGGGCCACAGCAACCACCTGCTCCAGTGTGAGTGTTTCCCCGTCCAACCTTATAACATTCAGATGTTCCGCTGAGACTCCACTCATAACATGCCACTCCTCTAAGCTCAAATAACCCATCGGAATTCAGCGAGGTCGTTAGGACATAATTTCCCCTATATAACCTTAAATCATTCCTAAAGTCCCCCACGTCTCAAAGTGGAGGTTCCATGAACATCCCACACAATCTGCCAAGCCTGTAAAAGTACATGCACCCGACCTTCGCGTCTCGAACCTCGTGCATCGTGCCTCGGTAAACAGGTACAGTAGCCCCTAAGGACTACTGTTTATTAAGGCCATTAGGACTGGTATAGCCCCTTGCGATGTGCTGATAAATAATTTCCACAGTACGAGTCAAGCCCCAGCAAAGCTTTGGCACCATGGACAAAGCCCATCATCACTCGGTCAAGCGGATCCAAAATATAACTATCCATACCCATTGTCATGGTCTGTACCAAAAACAACTGGTTCAGAACCTTACGATTAGGTAGTCCAAAGGAAACATTACTCAACCCACAAACCTTATGCACATTAGTGTATTCTTTACTAATTAGAGCTAAGGTTTCCAAGACCTCTAACCCAGCTCGATCACCAGTACTTACAGGCGTAACCAAGGGGTCAAAATAAATATCATCTTCCGGAACTCCTGCTTCAGTTAGGCTTTGATACAGATTTTTCACCACATGCATTCGTTTCTCTGCAGTCTCAGGAATTCCGGTATCATCCATACACAAGGCGACGATTTTGGCTTTGTATTTTTGGACCATTGGCAGAATCTGATGGAATCGTTCGACCTCAGCCGTAATGGAGTTGATTAAAGGTTGTCCGTATTTGACTAGAGAAAGTCCCTTTTCAATAGCTTGAGGGTTAGGACTGTCAATGCACAGCGGGGCTTCCACCGCTTCCTGAACAGTATTGACAAGCCACTCCATCATTTCTAATTCATTAAAAATCATTGTACCGCAGTTAACATCCAGATAATTAGCCCCAGCATCAATTTGCGCTTTAGCCAGCTGGCGAATATACTCTGCATCCTGAGTCTCCACGGCCTCTCTGACAGCTTTTCTACTGGTGTTGATCAATTCACCGATAATTAGCACGTTCATTCCTCCTGATGCTAGTGAATAAGTTAGTTAAGATTGAAAAATGCCGCCTTTATACGTTAGGCGATTATGCGTCGACATAATTCTGTTGCTGCAGCAGCATCGGGCGCATACCCATCGGCACCAATTTGCTCAGCAAAACCTTGGGTTATCGGAGCCCCTCCGATTATGATCTTGACGGTATCGCGTAAGCCCTCTTTCTTCAAAGCCTCAATTGTATCTTTCATAGACAGCATCGTCGTCGTCAAAAGAGCAGACATACCGATAACCTGAGGGTTATGCTCCTTCACAGCTTTAACAAAAGTAGCAGGGTCAATATCAACACCCAAGTCAATAATCTCAAACCCAGCACTTTCCAACATCATAACTACAAGTTTCTTGCCGATATCATGCAGATCACCCTTTACCGTTCCGATCAACACTTTACCAGCAGTAGGCATATCTTTGTCGGCAATCAACGGTTTGACTAGCTCTATCCCCGTGCTCATGGCCCTAGCAGACATCATAACCTCTGGGACATACATATCACCGGCTTTAAAACGGACTCCGACAACATTCATCCCAGCCATTAATCCTTGATTAATAATCTCTATAGGATCCACATTATTATCAATCATTTTCTGAGTTAAACTTTTCGCCCCTCCAAAATCGCCATTAATCACTATTTGAGCCAAACTGTCAAAATCACTCATTATTAACTATTCCTCCTCAAATTATTATTTTTCTCGTGCTTCTCTGAGAACCGTTTCAATCCTTTTCCTTACCGTTTCAGTTACAGGTTCAGGTTGGTGAGTTTCGAGGATATGTTTAATCCTTTCTCTGGCACGCTCGGCCATGGTCTTACTCCCATTCTCTGACCAATTCTCATAACTGTTAAAATCCGAAAGTTCCGGCCGCCAATTCTCCCGAAAATGTTTGGCAGTATGTTCATCCCCTAGGAAATTACCACCCGGGCCAACCCGCATGATCGCCTCAACCCCTAAGGATTCTTTATCTATGTCAATACCTTTCAGCAATCGTCTGGTCCGACCGATGACCTCATTAGAAATTACGAGTAACTCCAAAGATCCAGTTAAACCAAATTCCATATAGAATACATCATGCATAATATTGCAACCCTGAAGTGCGCCCATGACTGTGAACATTGTCGATTCTACTATCGCTTGTTCATCACAAACCTTAGCATTGCAACACCCGGCATACCCCCAAGATGGAAGTTGGTAATAGTGGGCCAGATCAACAGCTCCCCCTTGGAAAAGTAGAGCTTCGGGGGTTCCATAAACCGCCTGCATGGTCCGCATATCCAGAGGAGAATTACCATAACCGTAAACAAACGGTGCCCCCGGAGCTTTCAATTGATGAATAACTAATCCGCTCAATGCTTCGGCATTGGCCTGAACTAATGCTCCTCCAAGCGTCGTGGGAACCGAGGCCCCTGCAACCCCGCCGCAGGCAAAATTTGTTGGAACCCCATTTTCTGCGGCAATCAATAATTTATCTACTGATTCTTTAGGGTGCTGGAGTGGCGACGTCGGCTCGGTGTAGACCATAAACAGTGGTTTCTGGCGCAGGCGTTCCTTCCCACCTACGGCACCCGCCGCCATCTCGATAATATCCTGAAGAGTATCCCCATCCTCAGCGATGACCACCTGTGGTTTCACAGTATTCTGGACCATGATGGCATATTGTTCACGATTAATCATTCGAGGACCTACATCGGATAAAAGGCCCATAGACATCACAAAGTCGATATTTGGCAGGCTGTCGCAGATTTTAATGGCGTTAGCCACATCCTCTTGGCACCAACTGCGTCTTTCCTGACTAAACGGATCTAGATAGTTCATTGTGTCTGATCCTGTACCAAAGTAAACATTAGATCCTTCTAAATGGAGCGCTGCTTCCCCGTTTCGGTTATATAAGGTCACGCGCGAAGGTGCCGATTGCAGTGCTTTCTTCACAAGATAGGTAGGAAAATATACTCGGTTACCGTTCTCTACTAAGGCCCCTGCCTGCCGAAGCAGCTCGACCGCCTCCTCATGATAAATGACCATACCTGTTTCTTCGAGAATTTGACAACTGGCCAAATGAATTTCCTCAGCTTGTTTTTCTGTAAGCGTTCGAAAAAACAACCCGTTTCCATGTGAACTTCCTACTCCCATACACAGTACCCCCTTCGTTCTGCCTAACGACCTTAATTTACAAGTTGAATTTCCTATTTCTATCTTTTCCTTAATTTCTTCAGCTTCAACTCATATTATATTAAATTCTTAACCCGCTCTGTTTCTACAATAATCTCAGTTAATCCTGTGCGGATCTTTTCATCTAACAATTCGGAGGTATGGGTAGCAACAATCTCTTTGGCCAATTCAGCAGCGTTATCTTCAACTGTTTTAGATCCCTGCTCTTCCCAAGTATCCCAGCCCGAACGATTAAACTGTTTTGGGGTCCAAATTTCTTTGCGGAAGTTTTCAAAGGTATGAGTATGGGCAACGTAGTTTCCACCCGGTCCAACCTCATCGATCACATCCACGGCGAGCGTCTCCTCATCAATTCGTGTTCCCCGACCCATGTAACGCGCGGCATCCATGAAATCATTGCACATAGTAAGGAAGGTTAAAGAACCAGTTTTTCCGCCTTCAAGGTATCCCACATCATGGACCAAGTTGGCACCCATTAACTGGGCCATTAAGATCCCAGTTCCTGCTTCCATACCGGCCTGAGCATCCGGGACCGGTGAATTTACACAACCAGCTTCTGTAAAGTTCGGAATCCCGTAAAACTGGGATAATTGAGTCATGATCGCGTAATTCATCATGGTTTCCGGGGATCCATACAGGGTAGCAGTACTCCTCATATCCATAGGAGTCGCCCCGCCTCCAATAATGATAGGGGCACCTTTTTGCTTTAATTGAGCCATGACTACCCCCGCCAGAGCCTCCGCGTTCATTAAAACAATGGTACCAGCTTTCGTGACCGGTGTAGTGGCTCCTGACAAAATACCTGGAGTATAAACCACAGGCACTCCATATTCAAAACAGGCAAACATCTTAGCAACACCATCATTGGTGTGCACTAATGGAGAGATTGGCTCAGAGTAGAGAATAAGAAACGGATTCTTCCTAAGTTCCTCCCTGCCTCCTGCTACTAAAACCGCCATCTCTAATTGAGCCCGCATGTTAATTTCGTCATGGGCGGTAACAATCATCGGTTTGATAGTATTTGTTACCATAGCGTCCAATTGATGCAAGTCGCTAACTATAGAGTTCTGATCTGAGGCGATGGCGTAACTCATGACAAAATCGTAGTTGGGTAAATAGTCCATAACCCGACAAGCTAATTCAACGTCCTTCTTCGTAGAACGCCGCCGCTCACCAGTTTCCAGATCTACGGTAAAGGGAAGATCCGAACCGGTCCCAAAATAGGTCCTGTTCTTCTCCAGGGGCATAACTCGTTGACCCTTCCGGTTGGCAACCACAATCTTGCTCGGCGCCATACGAATGCATTCCTCTACCAACCAACTCGGAATCCGAACACGATGCTCATTAACAATACATCCGGCATCTTTCAACAACTGTAATGCTTCAGGATGATCAACTTTAACTCCCGTACGTTCCAGAACCTCCAAGGTTGCGAGATGGATCTCCTCGATCTGCCCCTCACTGACCCACCTTAGCATTGGAGTGGCTTGCTCTATACTATTGGAGCGAATCTTTTTCATCAGACGTTTCCTCCTTTTATCTTCCTTGGCTTTAAATCTTGCATAATTCCAACTAAAGTTCTCTTTTAAATCTTATGCAATTTTCGTACCAAACTAACGTGGAAGCTTGCATTTCTGACGGAACTATCATTTCCCGCATCTATAATGGCTTGACCTTGCCCGTTCCCACAATCCAATGTGCTCTCTCATAATTATGGAAAGCTCTAATGCATAAAATTTAGGCAGTGTTTCCTAATATTCTGTGCCAATGACAATGTGTTCAAACTGCAAAAATTTTATGCGTCGCCATAAATTTTGCATCCGCATTGCCTGCCATCCTTAATATAGACTCTAGCCCTGTTCTTGATTTCAGATCTAATAATTAAAAACACTCCCTCGTTCACTCTGTTGATCGGGGAAGTGTTCTGATAAGTATAAAGAGACCCTCTTAACGATTCTCTAGAGCACGCATGGAAATTGCCTCATGTGGGCAAGTCTCGACACAGATTCCACATCCCCAACATTTTCCCGGGTCAAATTCAACGCTCCTCCGGTTCTTGCCATTCACCACAGTTTCCGCTCCACTCACATAAAACGCCGAAAAATGGCACCGTTTAGTGCAGGCCCCACAATGTGTACACTTGACTGAATCAACCTGAGCCACGTATTGAATAACTGGAAATATGCCCTTTGTTCCCCTTTCTTGAGCCAGACGTGTCGGGTAACAACAGCAGGAACAACAGTTACACATCCAAGCCAACCCGTTGGTCCGCCAGTCACTGTTCACCTGATGCATCAAACCGTTCCTATGAGCGGCTTTCACGATCTCTTTGGCCTCTTCTTTCGTGAGAGATTGACCAAAAGTACGGTCTGTTATGGAATGATCAAAGCTCAAACAAGTTTCTGTAGGCCTGCTGCAGTGACCTGCTAACTTTCGACAATTACAAGGTACTAAGCGGATTTCACGAACGGAATCAAATAACTCTTCCAGTTTCTCTATCAATTCAAACGTTTCCGGCGCCCTAGCCACATCTTCCCTTTTCTGAAGCTTATCCAAATACGGACCCATCCGATCTGCGTATACTTCATAGCACCACTCGTTCAAAGCAGCATACAGTTCTTGGTCTACCTGATACTTCTCGTCAAATTTACAGAGATAATCCAACCTATCATAGAAATGAGAAGCAAAATAAACCAGTTCCCCACCACACTCTTCTTTATTGACAACGGACTCAAGATAGCTACTCTCCAGCAGGTCCCGGGTTTGGATTTGCGTACATTTCAACTTTACAGCTAATTCAGAAACAGAACACTTCTGACCATCCATTATGACCACTAAATCCATTTCACGTTCAGACACAAAACAAGACAAATGGGGAACGACAAATTCCGGTACCCCAAACAACTCAGCAAACCTCTCACCCATAGCCAATGTGGACATCAAAAATCCTGCCTTTCACGGACTTGTGTGACACAGCGCTCAGCACATACGACGCAGAGCAAACTAACCGTGTAAGCTCCTAAAGTGGGTGCGGGGTTCCCGACATAAGCGCCGTCCATGGCGCTATGTCGGCAGCTCACATCCTTGTTCGCTGCCCCGTATCTGGGGTCGCTTACACGGAAGTTTGCTATTCTGCTTACGTAAAGGCGTCGCGCTCGTGTCACACTGCGTCCCCAGCTTGGAACCGAATCTGAACGAAGTACGGTGGTTGGGCTAGCTTCGGCGACGGCACATTTCATGTGCACCCTCTTGTCTCTAAGGCTGGGGCATCTACCTGACCAGTAAGCACACTAAACGCCTTTGCGTATTAAACGCAAACAGCACCACAAACCCACGTCGTTCCAACCCCGGCGAACCAAGCCAGAGGGTCCGCGATCACACGCTCCGACGCCTTTGCGGTCGTCGTAGACAAACTCGGCTTTAATCCTCTTTCCTAAAGCAGGGCGGGAAACAAGGATGTTTCCCGCCGGCAACCGGCCAAGGATGGCCGATTTGCCGGGAACCCTGCCCGCTTGCAAGAAAGGATTAAAGCCCTAGTTTGTCACGACGACCGCGTGGCCGAGGACGTGTCTCGCAGACCCTCCTATTTGAGCAAACCCTTACTCTTCAAAAAGGTTGTGGAAACTTCCTCAACGGACTTCTTCTCAACGTCCGCTTGCATGTTCAATTCTGTGATGGTCTTAGTATCGAGCACAGAACTCAATTTTTTAAGATCAGCTGCCAGAGTAGGATAGGCATCGACAATTTCTTTTCTGACGACAGGCGCAGCGTTATACACAGGGAACGCTTTTTTATCATCTACGAGCATAACCAGCTTATCTGTAACAATTCTCGGTTCCGTGGTAAAGGCTATGGCTAGATCCCCTTTATTAGCTTTGAGAGTATCGTAGTTTAAGCCCATGGCTACATTGACAAAATCGGCTTTAGGCATCTTGAAATCATACGTCTTTTCAAAGGATGGCAATCCATCTGCTCGTCCTTCCCATTCAGGGAAGCCGACAAATTTCAGGCTTTCGCCCTTCTTCACTTGAGCAACATAGTCAGAAATTGTTTTTAGTTTATACTTTTCGGCGACATCTGCGCGGACCACAATTCCATAAGTGTCATCCAACGGAGCATAATCCAGCCACACAATATTGTTCTTGGCATCCCACTCTTTAATGAGTTTGTAGCTTTCCTCCGCATCAAACACAGGGTCATGCTTCATTAGATTGATGACACCCGTACCTGTGTACTCCCAATAAAGATCGATTTGCCCAGAAGTTAGGGCTGGTCTGATCACTGCCAGTTCCCCTAGTCCCATTTTGTTCTCCACAGTGTATCCCAGGCCTTTTAAGTACTGCAGACTAAGCGTTCCCAGGAGTGCCGCTTCAGTAAAGGTCTTGGACGAAATCTTAATCGCGGGTCCTTTTTTAGCTGTATCTGTGGCAGCGGCTGGGGTGGGAGTAGCTGGTGCCTTAGCAGCGCAGCCAACGAGGCCCCCAAAAGCGAGAGTTAAAGACATAAGCGCAACAATTCCAAACGAGAATCTCTTTTTCATTTACATACTCCTTCCTTCTAATAAATTTAATACCTCTTCTAAACTAAGTCTATAAACCCTTCAATACCCTTACTGGATTAATCCCCTCCTTTCAACTCCAATCACAGTTTAATTTTTTAAAACCGCATACCAGGTGGAGTGATTCGATACTCGATATATGTTAAACCCCGCTCCAGCAGGATCGCCATGAGCGCCCCAAGCCCTGCACCAACCAGCAAGTATTCTGGCCGGAAGAGAGCCAAGCCCCCTATAATTAGATTACCCAAACCGCCTGCCCCGATCAATGCCGCGAGGGTCCCCATACTGACGACATAAACCGTGGCTGTTTTAATACCGCTCAGAATGATCGGCATCGCCAAAGGGATTTCCACTTCCATAAGGATTCTCCGCTGGGACATCCCCATACCCCTTGCCGCTTCCTTCACATTCGGATTTACCTCTATCAACCCCGCAATTGTATTTCGGACGATGGGCAACAGACTTTGAAAGAGTAAGGCAAGTACGGCCGGTTTCATTCCCAGACCAAGAATCGGTAAAGCTAAGGCAATAATCGCCAACCCCGGAATCGCTTGTAGGACGTTCAGTAAGTTAAGGGTTACTAAGCCAAATCGTTTAAACTTCGGACGAGATAATAAGACTCCCAGCGGTACGGAAATCAGAATTGCTATCGCTATGGTAATCAGAACGATCAGCGTATGCTCGAGTAAAGCCTCTGGCGCCTTTTCGAAGAGGGCAAACCTGAAATTCTCCCAAGTCATTTACTCACCTTCCTTCCTGTAAACATGTCTCCGAATATCTTTGAAAGAAAGCATTCCACAGATTTCTTTGCCCTTCAGAATTCCCAAATAATCAGAGTCAAATTCCAGCAATAACGAGAGTGCATCCGGGAGCGGGGTTGTCGTTTGGACGAAGGCTCCCTCTGTGCGAAGAACCTTTTTCCTTAAACACTTCAGGTCACCCTCACACTCTTCAAACTCTGCTAAAGTAAAATATCCAGTCGGCTTACCCTCAGCATTGAGGAAAAACGCCACCTCAGTCTCTGCGTCCATCATTTTCTGACGTGCACTCGGTAATCCAGTTTCACTCACCAGACACCCCACGGGTTGCATGGCTTCAGCGGCACAATACAAACTCAACTTTTTGACCACTCGATCATGCCCTATAAAGTTCTCCACAAAAGCATTGGTTGGATTGGTGAGGATCTCTTCCGGCGTTCCAAATTGAACTAGCTTTCCAGCTTCGAAGATAGCAATATTATCCCCCATCTTAATGGCTTCGTTAATATCATGTGTGACAAAGACAATAGTCTTCTTAATCTCCTTTTGCAAACGCAGTAATTCATCTTGCAAATGGGTCCGCGCAATCGGATCAACTGCGCCAAAGGGCTCATCCATCAACATAATCGGAGGGTCGACAGCCATCGCACGGGCGACACCAACTCGCTGCATTTGTCCCCCACTCAGCTGAGACGGATATTTTCCCCGTGTCTTTTCTAGGTCAAGCCCCATCATAACGATCAGCTCGTCGACACGTTGGGCGATCTTCTCCTTTGGCCATTTATATAACCGGGGCACGATCGCGATGTTCTCGGCGATCGTCCTGTGCGGTAATAGGCCAATTTGTTGGATCACATAGCCAATACCCATTCTTAGCTGATCCGGGTCTGTGCCTGATGCATCTTTTCCCTTAATACTGACTGTCCCAGACGTCGGTTCAATCATTCGGTTAATCATGCGGAGAATAGTACTTTTTCCACAGCCCGAGGGACCGACTAATACGCAAATCTCTCCTTCCGGTATAGAAAGAGATAATTGCTCCACTGCTGGCATCGCTTGACCAGGGTACTGTTTCGTAATTTGCTTTAGTTCTATCATTCAAGATCCCCCTCTGGAAACTTTATGCGATGGCTAACCGCCGCTAAGACTTTCACTTTTCAAGTGAGTGATTAGTGACGCTAAGCCCTAAGTTAGCGGTTAAGTCTTAATCCTTTCGGAACAATCCATTTCTCGATGAGCCCTAGGATCGTGTCTAAACCGATAGCAATCACTGAGATAATCAAGGCTCCAGTGACCATCATAGGAGTATTTGAACGGACAAGTCCTTCTGAAATAAAGCGCCCTAAGTTACGTTCCCCTATATAAGTGGCAATGGCGGCGATGCCTGTCGTCATGACAACTGTGATTCGGAAACCAGCGAAGATAATCGGCATCCCCAAGGGGACAAGAATTTCGCGCAAGATCCTCCCTGTACTCATGCCCATCCCTCTAGCCGCTTCTATGACACTGCGATCGACGTTTTTAACCCCGTCATAGACACTACGAATCAAGGGCATCATTGCATAAAGAACTAAAGCAAACAAAGCTGACTTCCGCCCTAATCCGAAGAAAGGGATGGCCACTAAAATTGCAAACATCGACAAACTAGGAATACAAAAAATAGTATTGGCTAGTCCCAAGACCCTAGCTGCCCATTTATCGCTTTTCGTCAACAATAAACCAATAGGGACCCAGATCACCAGGGAAATTGCCACAGCCGACAAAACAAGGGTAAAATGATTTTCGGTATATTCCATAATTGTCCCCGTGTTCTTCGTGAGAAAATTGATAAAATCATTTAAGGTCACTCGCCATCACCCCTCCTTCTTTAGTTTTATTTATTGGGACCTTTTTAGAGATTATTTAGAGAGCCCCTCATGAGTTATCCTAAATTTTTTTTGCAAGAATCATGCCACTTTTCAGATTATGTTTAGCGATGCTCTAATCTCAAACATCCCTGTTTGAGTCAGGGCGTTGTTCTAACCTCGAACACGATAGTCTCCAGTGGAGATTATCGCCGTAGCCGCAATCTCCACTGGAATACTTACCGGCGTAGGATAGTTCGAGTCTTAGTTAAAGGACACTTGGCTTACCATGGCAGGCACATAATGAGCTATGCGACCGCTGGCTAAGGTTGGCCGAGTTTTCCTTTAGCCGAGGGTGGGGAGAAGGGACCGCCTTCGCTATAGCTTCTCCGCTGTGCTAACCCGTCCGAAGACAGTGTCTGCAAGAAGGCTAATACGTGCGAAGACAGTGTCTTCGTGGGTGCCAGCCTAGTTATCTTTATGCAGAGGTGCACATTTTTTTTGCTCAAAAAACCCAGCATACGCGTAAATAGTGCCTTTTAAGGTAAATGCAAAATTAATTTGCTGCCAAATTATTATGCTCTTACGGTTGTAGGAATGGGCACCTTAAACCTCGATCCCTAATTTCTTCATACGGTATTGTAGATTTTGCCGGGCTATTCCTATGGAATCAGCAGCTTTGGTGATATTTCCATTATGGCTTTTCAACGCTTCACAAAGCACTTGCTTTTCCACCTCACGCAAAACATGGGCTAAAGTGCTGGAACCCTTTTTGTAGAATTCGGAAAAGGTTCCGGCCTGACTGAGAAACTTTGATTTTATATAATGTGGCAAATGGTCAATCGTTAAGACTTTTCGGCTATCCAGCATGTTCATGGCACTTTCAATAATGTGTTCTAATTCGCGAACATTACCTGGCCATAGATATCTAAAAAAGACGTCCTTTAGCTCATCGCTAATCTTGACACTCCCTAATCCATAAATTCTTTGATATTTATTTAGAAAATAATAGCTTAAAGCCTCAATATCTTCCTTCCGATCTTTTAATGGAGGAACGTTGAGCGTGATGACCGCCAGTCTGTAAAAAAGATCTTTACGCAAAGTACCGTTATTAACCGATTCCCAGGGATCGACATTGGTAGAACTGATGATCCTGCATTGGACTGGAATTTCTATAGTCCCACCAACCCGCCTCACCATTTTTTCTTGTAGGACTCGCAAGAGCTTAGCCTGTAATGTAATACTCAGAGAATTAAGTTCATCCAAAAACAAGGTCCCATTCCCAGCTTGTTGAAACAGACCCTTAGACTCCACCGCCCCCGTAAACGCCCCCTTGGCCGTACCAAAAAGAATGCTTTCCAGCAAAGTTTCCGGAATCGCGGCACAGTTAATTGCCACGAAAGGTTCTTTTTTACGAGCGCTATGATTATGAATTGCTTGGACCAATAACTCCTTACCTGTTCCCGTTTCTCCAAAGACTAAGATATACCCATCCACTTCTGCCGCTTTCTTAGCTGAAACAAGTATATTCTGCATAGCGGAGCTTGCATAATGGATTGATTCAAACGTATAACGGGTACCATTATCGCGATATCCTTCTAGTCCAATTTGATCCTGCAATTGCATAGTTTTAGTCAACAGTTCTTTAAACTTGGTAATGTTTTTACACACCGAGTATACTGCAACAACCTCACTGTTCTCTAGTACGGGAAAAGTACTGGCTACAATGTTGACCTCTTTCCCCTTGTTTGTAAAGTAGGTCTTATGTTTCTCCAAAATCGGCTCTCCAGTTAGAACAACACTTAAATGTTCACTGTTTTCTAATGTAACTGCATCATATACTTCAGGCAAATATTTTCCAACGACATTCTCAGATAACAATTCTTCTAATTTAGCCATCTCGGAATTATAGAAAATTATTTTTCCGTCACGGTCGGTAACTATGACGCCTTCTTCAATTGAATCAAAGAGATGCCTTAATGCTTGGACCAAAACATCACTTGGCATACTCTACCTCCCAACCCCCATCTGCTCTGGAAACAAATCATACAGAAGATCATAGCCTAAGCCCTGAATAGCCTGACGTTTATACTCCTGTGAATACCTCCCAGGGATCGCCCGATCGACCGCTTTAGTTAGACGGTCAGCAATCTCCCGTGCTAGATCCTGATTAACTGTCTTTCCTTGTAATTCCAGCTCCAGCCCCTCAAGGCGAAATGGAGTCTGTCCTAGGGCACCCACGGCCCACCTCGCTCCCCTTATTCTTCCATTTCTCGAGTCAATTTCAAAACTCCCCGCCATGTTCAGACGGGCAATCGTCACGGTAGTACGACTACCTACTTTGGCAAAGCCGCTGACGATTTGTGTTTCTACCTGTGATTCCCATACCGGGAAATCGATCTCCGTTATCAATTCTTTTGCCTGCAAGCCTGCAGCGTTTTCAGTTAGTAGCTGTGCAAAAGATACTCGCCTTAAGCCCTGTGACCCAAGAATACTTACCCATGCTTCGAGAGCCAATAATGCGGGTAGGCTATCCCCTGCCGGTGAGGCCTTGGCTATATTTCCACCCAAGGTAGCTCGGTTGCGAATCTGAGTGGAACCAACCTGAGCTGCTGCTTGCCCTAAACATCTAGCCTTCTCCCCAATGAGACTATTCTCACTGATCTGGGTGAAGGTTGTGGCACTGCCAATTCTTAGCCTTCCTTCTACTTCCTTAATATAATTAAGCTCCGGAATTTGAGACAGGTCAATGAGCCAAGCAGGTTTAATCTGTCCGCTATTTAACTGAATGACAAGATCAGTGCCCCCGCTGATAAAAGCTACCTCATCCTGTATTCTGAAAAGCGTCTCCTTAACTTCTGCTATACTTATAGGACAGGCAAACTTAGATTTTGGGCTCATGTTTCGTATCCTCCTTCCGTTTAGAACTCCTTCATGCGTTCGCAGGGTCAATCCCTAAAATAATCATCAATCGTCTTCCTTTCAACATAATAGTTTTCGACAGAAGACGGACGATTCCCTTTCTGCAAAAATACCTTTCTACTCTCGCCACAAGGGTTCGTTTACCGTATCAGTGAACTCGTTCAACTAAAGTTGAACATCGAGTCTTCGGTGGGGGACTCTACCCCGAAGCAGAATAAGGTTTACCACTCCCACTTGTAGAAGTGGGAGTCTTACGATTTGGATAAACAACTGAACTTCATCAAGGGAAGAGAATTCAACCTATGCATTTATTTTTTTCTTTTCTTTTTACCCGCCGCAATCCAGTTGGGAGCGTAAGCAGAAGTACAGCCTTTCGACACTTTCAAATCCCGGTACACCCCTAAAGTTTCACCAAGAGTGATACACCGCTCTGTAAATTGCGGATAGCGAATCCCTATTTCACACAAAGCGTGGTTCATCGCCCATTGTTTCCCTGGGGTCGCAGTTTGCAATTCAGCTTCAATCCTTGTAAGAAGCTCTTCCAGCGCAGCATTCGTTAATTTACCATCGGATACTTTATGAACAATTAGGTTCCAGCCTGCTCGTTCTAAGTTATCCTTATTCGAAACCGACCATTCTTCCGCAAGAATATCTGCATACCTGTGATTGCAGACAACTTCACCGACGAACTTATCAATAATATCAGAATAGGTTAATTGAGTAACCATACTCCGTGCTTCATCTAACGTCAGCTTCTTAGCATCAAACATCATACAGGCCAGCCATTGGGCATCCGTGTTTCCACTCTGCCAAAGCTCTAATGCCAACTCATGATTTGTCCCTAATTGGTTTGCTAGTTTCCGCAGTTCCCCCAGTAAAACACCGTAAGTATTTTCACCTGCGCCATTCTTAATATACATCTGTTTTCGTTTTTCGTTACCTAAATCGCCAAGTTTGGCGAGTATCTCATTTTTTGTCATTTTTATCACACTCCTGAAGTTTACCTTTCAGCGTATCACAATAAAATATCCTTTCAACAACAAATTGGGGTTGCAGTGGATGAGTTGGTCGTGATGCGTTGTGAGCTGGCTCGAGGTCTCCAACTATTAGCAATTGATCAACAACATTATGACAGAAGGCCGTTTTCAGTTTTGCCTGCATTTCCAATCGATATGGTACAACTCCATCAAAAGGTTTCAATATCCCATAAAATCCAGATACAATCCTAAGACGATCTTCAATGTAGTCAAAATAGTCGTCCTCAAATACCTGCGGGGCCATGTACTTGTACTGAATGCCATCGTAGGATAAAATGGCTGGGCTTGTGCGCCCGCACAAATCCATTGTTTGATAGCGTTCATAGTTCAGCCCGGCAAGCTATTGTACTATTGTTTTGAATGACAACCCCGACGGCTTTGACAATGATTTCCCCGACGTGTCTTTGATCCCGACATTCACTGAGAGTTCATAAGTGGCCCCAACGACAAAAGGCGTAGAATGGTTTACGATAACTACCTTTGAGTTGTTCGTGTCCAAAACAGGTGTAATTGAAAATGAGTCTTCCTTAATAAATATTACATCCGTTCGTCTAATAACAATATTATTTTGTAGTGTATTAGCATCTACTGGTTGACTAAATGTGATTCGCCATTCTTTGTCTGGAGGAACGTTTAGATTGGCAGGAAAATCGGATATCTGCACTCTGAAAGTCGTTGTCTTAGCACCATCTGTTATGGTTAGCACCTGGTCTGTTGCTGTTACTGTACTGTTAAAACCTGTTACATTTTCAGCAGTTATGCTCTCAACCTTAGTGCTACCATCGCTGTAAGTTCCAGTCACCACCAATCCAGTTACATCCAGCTTTTCGCCGATGTTATAGATTAGTTTAGAGGCAGGTGCGGTTATGTCTATACGTTGTAAGGTATTTGTTGATCCAATAGTTAGGGTTAATATGTTGCCTGAAGCTGCATCTTTATAATAAAGTACTCCCTCATTTATCGACTCTACAATAGAGAGCTTGTTATTTAATTTCTCACGGCCTGTTCCGTCTTTATTAACTTTAAATAAGTATCCACCTTGAGAGTAATTACTGTAATAGATTAAATCACCATAGATTGCAAAGTAGGGTGCTCTATCACTTAATACTTTAATTTTATCGGTTCCGTTAAGTCTCATTTTATATAACCTATCATTATCATCATTACTACTATAGAAAAAATAACCGCCACTGATTACAGCATTATTCATGTCAGACATAAATATGTAGGACTGTGTCATAGCCGCAGGGTAATCTATGACATTCCAAACATGGTTTTTCTGCATGAGAGAATCTGGGACATTAAAATACGCATAACTGATACGACCTTTTTGATCAGGCACCGGATCATCCCATGTAGCGTCGAGATTATACCAGGCACTATCAATTTTAACTAAGTTCCAGGCATGGCTCCCTCCATTACCCGTTCCTACAACTCGTATACTGTCGCTTCTCACCTAAAATGACGGCGTGCATCTCGCTGCCAATGGCGGAAGAAATGTACTGACAATACGCCAATACTAGGAGAATTCTACCGTCAATACTTGCTTCTATAAATGCCAGTCAATGTG
>Ga0209347_1000956_pt1 | contig 56646 bp, 52 predicted proteins | sample AutmiccommuBRH23_FD_187382 | JGI IMG/M metagenome (GOLD analysis project Ga0209347, IMG submission 187382) | Deep subsurface microbial communities from Mt. Terri, Switzerland - Autotrophic microbial communities BRH/23 (SPAdes) (version 2) | ecosystem: Environmental > Aquatic > Deep subsurface >... | reverse complement strand
ACCCGTGCCGGCCTCGATCGCCACCTGCCCGTCGGTGAACTTCAGCAGGACCGGGGTGTTGCGCTCCGCCACGAGGGCCACGCGCTTGACCGCCTCCTCCAACGCCGCGGTCTCGATGACGGCCTCGGTGTCGACCGAGCTCGGGAAGATCGACGTGACCTTCGGGTACTCGCCATCGAGGAGCCTGGTCGTGGCCTGTCGCTGCCCGGCCTCGAAGCCGATGAGCCCGTCGCCACCGCCGCCGAGGGCGATCTGGACCGACCCGGAGGCACCCAGGGCCTTGGCCGTCTCGGACAGCTGTCGGGCGGGGATGAGGGCGACATGGCTCGCGGCAGGGCTCGCGGGGCTCCAGGTCAGCTCGCGCATGGCCAGCCGGTAGCGATCGGTGGCGAGCAGGACGATCTTGTCTCCCTCGACCTCCATGCGGACCCCGGTGAGGATCGGGAGCGTGTCGCCCCGGTCCGCGGCGATGGAGACCTGGGCCACGGCCTGGGTGAAGACGTCACCCGCGATGGTCCCGCTCGGCTCAGGGGCGGCCGGCAGGGTCGGGTAGTCGGCCACGGGCATCTCACGAAGGCTGAACCGGGACGACCCACACGTCACGTTGAGCTTGGTGCCGTCGGTGCTGATGTCGATCGGCTTCGCCGGGAGGTTGCGGGAGATCTCCGCCAGCAGGCGGCCGAGCACGAGCACCTGACCCGCCTCGGCGACGTCCGCCGGGACCGTGATCCGTGCGGAGACCTCGTAGTCGAAAGCGGAGAGCGTGAGGGTGCCGTCCTCGGCGGCCTCGAGCAGGACCCCTGCGAGAACCGGCACCGGCGGGCGGGCGGGAACTCCGCGGGCCACCCAGGTGACTGCCTCGGCCAGGACGTCTCGCTCAACCCGGAACTTCACGACGGACTCACTTCATGACGATGGACGTGTGGGCCTCAGACACTAGCCCTTTGGGGCGAGTCTGCACCACAGCACCGACGCTCGGGCAAGCCACCCGGGACCACCGTCCCAGCGTCTCGGAATTCACAGGTGTACGCGGGGCGATTCCCCATGAACTGGAGTCTCGTCATAGTCGTAGGTGCTGTGGATCGTGTGGAAAACGCGCATCGTGGCACGTCGGTGTGCATGAACGGGGTGTGGAACTCCTGTGGGCGCCCGCACGGTTCCGGCGTTGCGGCTGTGGACGATCGATTCACTGTGCACAGGCTGGTCACAGTCACACCCGTGGTTTTCCGCAACAAGCACCACTTTGTCCACAGATATCCACAGGCCCCTGTGGACAGACTGTGGCGACCTGGCAGATTTGAGCGGTTGTCCACAGGTCAGCCTGTGGGCGATGTGGATATCACCGGGTGCTGGAGTGTCCACAGCCTGTGGACACTCACGCCGCGCACGCGCCGCCCATCAGGTCACGGGGTGGTCTCGCTGTGCACACAGCTGTGGACGGCCCTGTGGAAAGTTACGACGACGTTGTCCACCGCCTGAGGATGGCCGTCTCCGTTCGGGGTCGGCGGCATCTCAGGAGGATGGCGCCAGGAAGATCTCTCGGGAGCGGGCCAGGTGCCACTCGAAGAGCGCCCTCGCGTCGGGCACCGGCCCGAGCTGGTGAAACAGCTCACTGGTGACCGCGCCAAGGAGAAGGGTCCAGGCAGACAGCCCGAGGGCGACCGAAGAATGGTCGAGGACCGTCCCGGCGAAGAAGGGATCCCGAAGGAACCCGTCGACGGCCGCACTGGCGAGCCGCTCGTCGGGGGCCCTGGAATGTCGGAGGCGACCTTGGCCGTGCGCATCGTCGAGGAGTCCCATGAGCAGGGCCAAGACGGTGGTCCCCGGGTCGTTCGTCCGTTCCGGCGGCGCCACGTAGTCGGGCACGGGAGAACCGTAAACGAGCGCGAAGTCGTGGGGGTTGGCGAGTGCCCAGTCCCGCACGGCCCGACCGATCGCGTCCCACCGGGCGGAGAGATCTGTGGCATCGACCGCCTGGTGTGCCGCGATGACGGCGTCGCCCAGGGTCGTGTAGGCGTGGACGATGAGCCGGGTGAGGAGTTCGTCGCGGCTCGGGACGTAGCGGTAGATCGCCGAGGACACCATGCCGAGCTCTCGGGCGATGGCGCGCAGGCTCAAGGCGGCGGCTCCGTGGCGGGCCAGGTGGTCGCGGGCGACCCGGATGATCTGCGCCTCGACGGCGCTGCGGCGCTGCTCGCGGATCCCCATGTCGACAGGGTGGCACAGGCGCCGGGCAATGAGTGAGCAATGCTCTTGAATCTTGTCCACATGTGCGCCACACTCAGAGCGAGAGCACTGCTCTCACTTATCGACATCGAGAAGGGACCCCTTTCATGGCCCACCACCTCGTCCTGGGCGCCGGTGGGATCGGCCGGTCCACGGCCGCCCACCTCGTCTCCCGCGGCCACACCGTCACGCTCGTGTCCCGCTCGGGGCAGGGTGCGCCTCTCGTGGGCGCCGACCTCGTCGCTGCTGACGCGTCCGACGTCGACCGGCTCTCGACGCTCGCCCGCGGCGCCAGCAGCATCGTCAACGCCGTCAACCCGACGAAGTACACGACGTGGGACACCGACTGGCCCCCTGTCGCCGCGGCCATCCTCGTGGCCGCCCAACGCAGCGGCGCCGGCCTCGTCACCGTGAGCAACCTCTATGCCTACGGGAAGGTGAGCACGCCGATGCGCGAGGACCTTCCCCTGCGACCCCATGGCCACAAAGGTGAGCTACGGGCCCGCATGTGGCGCGACGCGCTGGCTCTCCACGATCAGGGTCGCATCAGTGCGGTCGAGGTGCGCGCCAGTGACTACTTCGGTCCCGGGGCCCACCAGGGAACGAGCATCCTCAACGAGCTGGTCATCAAGCGTGTCGCGGCAGGCAAGGCCCCGTTCGTGCCCATGGGCCGGCCGGACGCGGCCCACTCTTGGACCTACCTCGACGACATCGGATCGTTGGCCGCCACAGTCGCCGCGACGCCCCCCACGGATGGCCGCGTCTGGGGCAGGGCGTGGCACGTCCCCAGCGCACCGGCCAGAACGTTGCGGGAGGTCACTGCCGACGTCGCAGGGATCACCGGGCAGCGCACCCCCGCCATCAGGGTGCTCCCTCGGGCCGTGGGGACGGCATTGGGCACCGTCGTGCCGCTCCTGCGTGAGCTGCGCGAGACCCGTCACCAGTTCGAGCGGCCCTTCATCCTCGACTCCTCGGCGTCGGAGACCACGTTCCAGCTCGCTCCGACCGCGTGGGAGGTGGCGCTCAAGGCCACCGTGGACGCGCTCTGACCCAAGGGGCGGTGTCGCCCGATCCGACTGCGCGGAGACCGAGTCCCCCTCCCATGGGAGGGGGACTGCTCCATTGATCAGGTGGACTGCTGGCGGATCCGGTTGGTCAGCTCGGTGACCTGGTTGTAGATCGCGCGGCGCTCGCTCATCAGCTCGCGGATCTTGCGGTCGGCGTGCATCACGGTCGTGTGGTCCCGGCCGCCGAAGTGCTGGCCGATCTTCGGTAGGGACAGGTCCGTCATCTCACGGCACAGGTACATCGCGATCTGACGCGCCGTGACGAGCTGGCGGGACCGGGAGGACCCGCACAGGTCCTCGATCGTCACCGCGTAGTAGGCGGAGGTGACGGCCATGATGGTGGCCGCCGTCACCTGGTTCGGCGTCTCGTTGGGAAGGACGTCCTTGAGGACGACCTCGGCGAGGGGCAGGTCCACGGCCTGGCGGTTGAGGTTGCTGAAGGCCGTCACCCGGATGAGGGCGCCTTCGAGCTCACGGATGTTGGTGCTGAAGTTGCTCGCGATGTACTCGAGCACGTCGTCCGGGACCGACATCCGCTCCTGGATGGCCTTCTTGCGCAGAATGGCGATGCGGGTCTCGAGGTCGGGAGGCTGGACGTCGGTGAGCAGCCCGGACTCGAACCTGGTCCGCATCCGGTCCTCGAAGCCGGACAGCTCCTTCGGCGGCAGGTCGGAGGTGATGACGATCTGCTTGTTCGCGTTGTGCAGCGTGTTGAAGGTGTGGAAGAACTCCTCCTGGGTCTGCAGCTTGCCCTGGAGGAACTGGATGTCGTCGATGAGGAGGACGTCGACACTGCGATAGCGGCTCTGGAACGCGCTCGCCTTGTCGTCGCGGATGCTGTTGATGAAGTCGTTGGTGAACTCCTCGGAGTTCACGTAGCGCACCCTGACGTTGGGGAACATGGTCCGCGCGTAGTGGCCGATGGCGTGCAGGAGGTGGGTCTTGCCGAGCCCGGACTCGCCGTACACGAAGAGGGGGTTGTACGCCTTGGCCGGAGCCTCGGCCACGGCGACCGCGGCGGCGTGGGCGAACCGGTTGCTGGCCCCGATGACGAACGTGTCGAAGGTGTACTTCGGGTTGAGCCGGGTGTCGCTGGCCTGGGCCGGCTCGGGCCGCTGCTGGCGGAGGGGTCCGCTCTCGCCACCCCGCACCTGGAGCGGGTGCACCTGACCAGCGTCACGGAGGTCGGGCCGCAGCTGGTCGTACCTGAGCTGGTCGGGGCGCAGCTGGTCCGGGTGGAGGTGCCGGGGCATCTGGTTGATGTGGGGGTGATCCAGATGGAGGCTGTCGCTCGGGGACCCGTTCGGACTCAGCGGGAAGGCGAAGGGTGCCGGCAGTGCGGTGTCGAAGTCGGCCGCCAAGAGGTCCGGGGCACTGGCCTCGAGATCCTTCAGTGGGTCACCACTCGGGGCGAGCGGAGCCATCGGGGCGAGGCGGGGGTCACCTGACCCGAAGGCATGGGCCACGCGGTGTGACTCGGAGAGAGCCGGCTGCCCGGTTGGCTCGTCGGTGATGAGGTCGAAGTCGTCCTGGTCGAGCGTCTCGTCGACGCTGACGGCGAGGTGGACCGGGTGCCCGAGCAGCTCGGACAGGGTGGCCACGACCTGGGCTCTGAGGCGGGTCTCGAGGAAGTCCTTGGTGTAGGCGTTCGGCACCTTGACGACGGCTGTCTGGTCAAGGACCCCGACGAGTCGGCAGAGCCGGACGAACGCCCGCTCCTGCGCAGTCACCCCGGACGATCCGAGGGAGGCGAGGGTCTGTTGCCAGATCTGGCCGTAGTCGACGTCTCCGCCCGTCACTGCTTCACCCGTCCCTGACTGCTCGCCTGCTGCTGGCGGTCCCCATGCCCGTTGCTTCTCCCACTCGGTTGAGCCGGAGACCGGTGTCCACCCTGTCACCACATCGACGCGCCCGTCGATGTTTTCCACACGTTTTCCACACCCTGTGCATCATGGCGGAGGGTACACGAGAGCAGTCACGTGAGAACCGAAAACCTAACAACTCGGGATGCCACTGACAACCTCACAGCATGAAAAGGCGAGATTCCTCGGCGTGTCGAGTTGCATTCGTCTGAACCGCCCCGACGATGGGAAGGTTGTGGTGACGAGGGGCGACCGAGCCGCTGGTTTGACCCCCCTTCCCACGCTCCCGTATCGTTGACCGAGCGTGTCCGCGACCTCCTTCGCATGCCCGTGGCACCGCCCCCGATCCCCCTCGGCTCGGTGGTTCCTTCCATGGGCTTGCCGATTGCGGTCGCCGCCTAGCTGCATCCGCAGTTGAACCACTCGATTGGACTCGGGCGATCGGCCCGTGCCGTTCCCGCCCGCAAGCAACGGAGAACCTCGTGAGCAAGCGCACCTTCCAGCCGAACAACCGTCGCCGCGCCAAGACGCACGGCTTCCGCCTGCGGATGCGGACGCGCGCCGGGCGCGCCATCCTGGCTGCACGTCGTCGCAAGGGCCGCGCCGAGCTCTCTGCCTGAGGGTCGGCGTGCTGCCGGCACGTCATCGCCTGCGAGAGCGGGTGGACTTCACGGCGGCAGTGCGCGGGTCTGGTGCAAGCAGAGCGGGCGGGCGACTCATCGTCGTGCATGCCAACCGAACCGATGCGCGGGCGGAGCTTCCGCCGCGCGTCGGTTTTGTTGTGTCCAAGGCGGTCGGCAACGCGGTGACCCGCAACCTGACCAAACGGCGACTGCGCGCCGCCGTCGCGACCCAGCTCAGCGGCATCCCCCTCGGGGTTGACGTCGTGGTCCGGGCGAACCCCTCAGCAGCTCGGGCGTCGTACCAAGAGCTTGCGGATTCCATTGCCCTGCAACTGGATCGCGTATGCCGCTCAGTTTCCCAGGCCTCCTCGTGACCACTGGTAGGGGGTCGGGTACCGCTCGTCTGTCGAGCCGCTCGCTGGCGCTGCCGTTCGTCTGGGCCGTTCGGCTGTACCAGCGGTTCGTCTCCCCGCTGCGGCCCGCGACCTGCCGGTTCCACCCCACCTGCTCGGCCTACGCGGTCGAGTCCCTCGAGCGGTTCGGCCCGATCAAGGGCGGCTGGCTCGCGATCCGACGGCTCGGGCGGTGCCACCCCTGGACACCGGGCGGCGTCGATCCCGTGCCGCACACGTGGGGCGAACGGAACGCGTGGCGACCGGAGGACTACCGGCCCCCTGTCGACACCGACGCGGAACCCGTCACCGCGCCGGACTCCGGGACTGCTGGTGAACCCGCCCCGAACCGTCCGGCCGCGGCCCCTCGCCGGACGTCCCGACCTGACCATCCGGCATGATGAGCCGACAGTGCTGAGCGGCCGCGCGATCCGCCGCCCGACGACAGAGGACCTCCGTTGATCGAATTCTTCAACACCATCCTTTACCCGATCAAGCTGGGTGAGGCGTGGGTGATGTACGCCTGGCACTGGCTTTTCGACCTCATCGGCCTGCCGACGGGCTGGGCCTGGGCCCTGTCCATCGTCGGGCTGACCGTCGTCGTCCGGGTTCTGCTCATCCCGCTCTTCGTGCGGCAGATCCACTCATCTCGGAAGATGCAGCTGATCCAGCCCGAGATGCAGAAGATCCAGAAGAAGTACAAGGGCAAGCGCGACCCCGAGAGCCAGAAGGCGCAGCAGGCGGAGATCATGGATCTCTACCGGCGGACGGGCACCAACCCGTTCAGTTCGTGCCTGCCGATCCTCCTCCAGTCGCCGTTCTTCTTCGCGCTCTTCCAACTGCTCAACAACCTGAAGTCGATCGCCGAGGGCAACATCCAGGGTGGCGGAAGCCCGGTCGGGCCGATCACCAAGGCGGTCGCGCTGTCCATCGAGGACTCCCTGATCTTCGGATCGCGTCTTTCCGATGCCTTCCTCACCTCGCCGGGGATCAGTACGAAGATCCTCGCGGCCGTGCTCATCGCCGCGATGTCGGTGACGACCTTCACGACCCAGCACCAGCTGATGCGGAAGAACATGCCCGCGTCCGCGTTGGACAACCCCTTCGCGAAGCAGCAGAAGGTTCTCCTCTATCTGATGCCGATCTTCTTTGCGATCTCCGGCATCAACTTCCCCATCGGTGTCCTCATTTACTGGACGACGACGAACCTCTGGACGATGGGCCAGCAGTTCTACGTCATCCGCAACATGCCGGCTCCCGGTTCGCTCGCGTACCAGGCCATGGAGGAGCGGGACCGCCGCAAAGGGCGTGCCACGAAGCACGTGACCGTGCCCGGTCTCGAGGCCCAGCTGGCCGAGGAGGCTGAGGCCCTGAAGTCCGGGCAGCGCCAGCAGCCGAAGAGCAAGAAGCGCGCCAAGGGCGGCGGAGCTCCGAAGGCGGGCCCCACGGCGGGCACACCCCCCGAGACCGGCTCCAAGCCCGCTCAGGGCGACAAGCAACCGGGCACCAACGGCCCGCAACCTGTCAGGAAGAAGAAGCCCAAGACGAAGAAGCCCTCGTCCGCGCAGGAGCGCGGCTAGGACTCCCACATGAGGCTGCCAGAGGATCCGCGCGCGACGCGCTGGAGCCACCGAGGGCGGCCGCTCAATCGTGCAAGACGCAACCGGGGCCTGCAGCTGTCCACAGGTTGTGGGAACTTTGTGAACAAAAGGAGCAACTTCCCCATGAGTGACACGACCCCCCAGAGCGACGTGGAGACCGTCGCCGATGCCGCACCCGATGCCGCCCCCATTGAGGGGACGGAGCCCCAGGCCCAGGACTCGGAGACTCCCGTCGACGCGGCTGCCGGAGCTGGGCCGGCTGCCGACGCCGACGAGCCCCAGAACACCGAGGACGCAGCCCGCGGCAAGTCCTCGCGGGTGAGGCAGCTGGAACGCGAGGGGGAGGTTGCCGCGGACTTCCTGGAGACATTGCTCGACATTGCCGACCTCGACGGCGACCTCGACGTCGACGTCGATGGGGATCGTGCGGCCGTCGCGATCGTCGACTCGGACGAGGGACGCGTGCCACGGCGTCTCGTCGGTCCGGACGGCCGCGTGCTCGAGGCCCTGCAGGAGTTGGCGCGGCTCGCGGTGCAAGCGGAGACAGGGGAGCGGAGCCGACTCATGCTCGACGTCGCCGGCTATCGGGCTGAGCGACGGGCGACCTTGGTCGCGCTGGCCACGACGGCCATTGATGCAGTTCGGGCCTCCGGGGAGAAGCAGTCTCTCGAGCCGATGTCAGCGTTCGAGCGGAAGGTCGTGCACGACGTCGTCGCCGCGGCCGGACTGGTCTCCGAGTCGGAGGGCGTCGACCCCAACCGGCACATCGTCATTCTGCCGAACTGAAAGCCGTCTGTTTCACGTGAAACACACATAGCCCCTTCCGCGCCTGCAGCGAGATGGGACCGGGACTCGACGAGGGGGAGGGCGTTGACGGACTCTGATGGAGGGTCGCCGCTCCGCGGAGGGGCGGCCGAGCCCCGGTCCTCCGCAACCGACTCGGGCGGATCTGCCGACGACCCGGTCCTGGCCGAACCGACCGGCCCAGAGCGTCCTGAACCGGCACCCGGCGTCCCGGCCACCCCAGCTGCCGCAGCCGCGGTTTTCGGAACACGTCTGTCGCTGGCGGAGGAGTTCGTCACCATCCTGGCGGACACCGGGATCAGTCACGGGCTGATCGGGCCGCGAGAGGCTCCCCGCCTCTGGGACCGTCACGTCCTCAACTGCGGCCTGGTTCACCACGTCATCCCTGTCGGCAGGCCCGGGCAGCGGGTCATCGACATCGGTTCGGGTGCGGGCCTCCCCGGGCTGGTCCTCGCCATTGCCCGTCCGGATCTCGAGGTGCACCTCGTCGAGCCGTTGGCCCGACGCACTGGGTGGCTGTCCGGCGTGACGGCTCGGCTCGAGCTCGAGAACGTGGTCATCCACACCGCACGCGCCGAGTCGATGTGGGACCGCATTTCGGCACCTTGGGTGACCGCACGGGCCGTCTCCGGGATCCTCCAGCTGGCCCACTGGACCCTGCCCCTGCTCGAGCCGCGCGGCTCACTGCTCGCGCTCAAGGGGAGCCGTGCGGGGGAGGAGCTCCGCGAACACCGGGCAGCCCTGACTCGGCTGGGAGTGGTTGACGCGGGGGTCGAGGTCATCGGTGCGGGCCTGGCCCCGGAGCCGACTATCGTCCTGCGTGTGACCATTGGGGAATCGATCGACCGCCGCCGCTTCCGGATCCAGACACCGTCGAGCGCTGGTTCGGCACGTCGGAGGGCGGATCGCCCCAAGGGTGGCCGGGGGACCGGCTCGGCGTCTCGCACTCGAGGACGTCGTACTACATGATCGAGAAGAGACCGTCGCGTTGGCGAAGCCTGTTCCGGAGAAGCAGCGGCCGACACCCATCTGGAGGTACCGACCCCGTGAGCAACCTTGGCTGGCCCACCGCCACTCCAGAGCCGACGGCAGAGCACCGACGCCTCGGTTGGGCTGACTCGCATGATGGTGTTTCACGTGAAACGGCGCAAGAGGACCCTGCCCACCCCGGCAGTGGGGATGTGGGCGACGCTGCAGCCGCCTCCACACCCGGGTACGAGTGGCCTCCTCCTGACGCTGACGCGGGAGAAGCCGTGGACGCCCCGGTGGATGCCACGGTGGACGCCCCAGTGGACGCCCCTGACGTCCTCGACGGACCTCGGCCGGCTGAGGCCCCCCACGGACAGGAGGTCACCGAGCCGAGGCGCACGCCCCTGACGGCGTCCGCACCGGGCGTAGGTGACAGTGGGAGCGGGGAGCCCACCTCTGACAGCGGGAACGCGGAACCGAGCTCCGCAGAGACAGCACCGCCGGCGTCGGGCCTCGATCGCCGCACGCCCCTGGCCCCGGGCGAGGGCACCGCCCATCGCGGCCAGTCGTTCGGCAGCCCGTCACGGGCTGAGGGACTGGGGGCTGCCCTGCGGTCCAACGCTCCCGGTGAGGCCCGCGCTTCCGATGGCCGGGCGGTGGGAGCCGACATCTACTTCACACCCCAGGACCTCGATGACAACGCCGGTGAAACCCCGAGGCGGGTCATTGGGGACCATGGCGGGAACAGCCCGTTGCCGGGCACGGAGGTGGCAGGGCTCGACGGCAGTCAGGCCACGGCCGGTCAGCGCGTCATCCCGCGATCCGGAGCCGACGCCGCCGGCGAGACTGGATCGGCGTCCCCTGAACTGGTTGCCGAGGCTGTGGACAACCATGTGGACAACATCGACCCGGACGTCCATCCTCCGCACGAATTGGGGCATGCCACCGTTGGGGAAAACCGTGTGGATGACCGTGAGCCCGCGGCGCCTGCGCCGGCCGCCTCGGTCCCGGGCGGCGTCGATCTCGAGCCGCGCATCCAAGTCGAGAGTGCGCCACTGCCACCGGCCGACGACGAACACGCTGTGGCTGAGAATCTGCGGCGACACAGGCAGCTCGCGGGCCGACCGTTCCCCAAGCCGGTCCGAAGCCGGGTCATGACGGTGGCCAACCAGAAGGGCGGGGTCGGCAAGACCACGACGACGGTGAACGTGGCAGCGGCCATGGCCCAGTCCGGCCTCAAGGTACTCGTCATCGACCTGGACCCCCAAGGAAATGCGAGCACCGCTCTGGGGATCGACCACCACGCGGAAGTGCCCTCCATCTACGACGTTCTTGTCGAGGGGGAGCCCCTGCTCGACGTCGTGCAGCCCTGCACGACGGTGGACGGGCTGTTCTGCGCTCCGGCGACGATCGACCTGGCTGGGGCTGAGATCGAGCTGGTGTCCCTGGTGGCCCGTGAGTCGCGTCTAAAGAAGGCGATCGCCGCCGCCGGCGAGACAGGCCACGACTACGACTACATCCTCATCGACTGTCCCCCGAGCCTCGGTCTGCTGACCGTGAACGCGATGGTGGCGGCGACCGAGGTCTTCATCCCGATCCAGTGCGAGTACTACGCCCTCGAAGGGCTGTCGCAGCTCCTGAAGAACATCGAGCTGGTCCGCGCCCACCTCAACCCGGACCTCCACGTGTCGACCATCCTGCTGACGATGTACGACGGCCGCACGCGTCTCTCGGCCCAGGTCGCGGACGAGGTGCGCGAACACTTCCCCGAGCAGGTGCTGCGCATCACCGTGCCTCGGTCGGTGAGAGTGTCGGAGGCTCCGAGCTTCGGGGAGACAGTGATGACCTACGACCCCACCAGCAGCGGCGCCCTGGCTTACCTCGAAGCCGCCGGGGAGATCGCGGACCGAGGTGCCGCAGGGGTGCTGTGACAGCCGGTGTACTGGGGCGGGGCCGTTTCACGTGAAACGGCCCTGCTTTCGTCTGTGGCCATGCCATGGAGTCCTGCTGCCCGCGCCGGGCAGTTCTCCGTCAGAGGGCAACGACGTGAGGCCGCGTCAGAAGAGGGCCCGCCCAAGCCGCAGTTGGCGAGTTGTCCGGGATCGGTGACGGCGTAGGCCGGGGTGGCATCCCGCCCTGTTTCACGTGAAACCAGTCGGCACCGACACGATTGACGGAGCGGGCGAGCGTGGCGGGGAGGTGAGAGCCCGTCACCTAGACTTGGCCCGGCGCGACGGTCGCGGCGACAAGTGGAGGGACAGCAGATGGCGGAGAAGCGGCGGGCCCTGGGTCGGGGACTGGGAGCTCTCATCCCGAGCACGCCCTCTGGGGGAGGCGGCCGGCCCGTCGACGTGTTCTTCCACGACCAGAAGCCCGCTGGAGCAGTCGGGGATTCGCCGGCGGGTCCACGGGACGTAGGCCGAGACGGCGGGCGCGCCGGAACTGACCCGTCGCTCGCCCCGGCGTCTCGTGACACGGAGGGCGGGGCCCCCGGCGACCAAACGACCGAGACGGGTCACCTGGCTCCCGTCCCGGGGGCCGAGTTCGCCGAGATCGGCATCGATCTGATCCGTCCGAACCCGAAGCAGCCACGCTCGGTCTTCGACGAGGACGACATGGCCGAGCTCGAGCACTCGATCCGGGAGATCGGGGTCCTCCAGCCCATCGTCGTTCGACGTATCCCCGCGGACCAGCTGTCCGATGCGGACGGCAAGCAGTTCGAGATCATCATGGGGGAGCGGCGGTGGCGGGCGACCCAAGGTGCCGGGCTGGAGACGGTCCCCGCGATCATCAAGGAGACGCAGGACGATGCCCTGCTCCGTGACGCGCTCCTGGAGAACCTCCACCGCAGCCAGCTGAACCCGCTCGAGGAGGCGGCCGCCTACCAGCAGCTGCTCGACGACTTCGGCTGCTCCCATGAGGAGCTCGCGCACCGCATCGGCCGGTCGCGGCCGCAGATCTCCAACACCCTGCGCCTGCTCAAGCTTCCGCCGTTGGTCCAACGACGCCTCGCTGCCGGGATCCTGAGCGCCGGACATGCCCGGGCCCTCCTCGGCCTCGCCGACGCCGCCGCGATGGAGCGCATGGCCCAGCGAATCGTGGCCGAGGGGCTCTCGGTGCGAACGGTCGAGGAGCTCGTGGCCCTGGGTGACGGCGACGTGGCCCCCAAACCGCGCCGCCCGCGCGCCGGCACCCGGCACCCACAGCTCGACGACTTCACCACCGGACTGGCCGACCACCTCGAGACGCGTGTCGCCATCTCGCTGGGCCAGCGAAAGGGCAAGATCACCGTGGAGTTCGCCTCGATGGAGGACCTCAAGCGCATCATCGGCATCATGGGCATGGATCCGCGCTCCTGACGTGCCGGAGGGACACACGATCCATGCGCTCGCCGCGCGACTGAACCGGACGCTCGGCGGCGAGACCATCAACGTCTCGAGCCCCCAAGGTCGCTTTGCGTCCGATGCCGCGGTGATCGACGGACGGACGCTCGACCAGGCCACTGCGAGGGGCAAGCACCTCTTCCTCGACTTCGACGACCTGACTCTCCACGTCCATCTCGGTCTCATCGGCACGTTTCACGTGAAACCACGGGATCCCTTGGGGCCAGCCGGAACTCCAGCACGGCTGCGGCTGGAGGGGCGGCGGTACGTGGCCGAGCTGCGCGGTCCGATGATCTGCGCGCTCGTCGATGAACCCACTCGCGCAGCAGTGCTCGCCAAGCTCGGCCCCGACCCGCTGCACGCTCCCGACGTCCCCTCCGGCTCAGAGCGGGGATGGGAGCGGATCTCCATGAGCCGCAAGACGATTGCCGAGCTATTGATGGACCAGTCCGTGGTCGCCGGTGTCGGGAACGTCTACCGCTGCGAGGTGCTCTTTCGGCACCGTATCGACCCCTTCACCCGCGGCCGCGACCTGGGACGTCGCCTGTGGGACGACGTCTGGGAGGACCTCGTCACGCTGCTTCCGCTGGGGATGGCCTTCTCGCAGATCCTCACCATGCAGGACCAGGTCGCTGCCGCTGCGGAGATGGTCGCAGACGGCTCGTCCCTCGCCATCACGGAGACGTTGAGCGGTGAACGGCTCGGCGACCACTTCGACCGGCGGTTCCACACGTACAAGCGGACAGGTGAGGCCTGCGACCGTTGCGGACGCCGGATCCGCGCCGAGCTGATCGGCGGCAGAACCCTCTACTGGTGCCCCGGCTGTCAGCGTCGACGGAAGCGCTGAGCGTCACCAGCCCGCAAACGGCGCCTCGGAACGGATGTCGAGCTCGACGAAGTCCGTGGTCCCCGTCAACGGCAGGATCGGACGGGCGACCCGGGGCATCCGCTGCAGCCCGTCAGCAGTGGGCAGACGGCGTGGGGGACCGAGCTGCAGGAGGCGGGTGCCGAGGTGCATGCGTCCACCCCCGGCAGCCCGGAGGTTCTTGAGCCAGTCGACGTTCGGCCCGTAGGTCAGCGCGATGGTGACCCGCTCCCCGTGCCGAAGAGCGACGAGCGGGACGCGGTAGACGGCCCCCGTGCGACGCCCCACGTGCTCGAGCTCGACAAAGGGCCCATGGCCCGCCAGGTGCACCAGGGCCCGGTTGGTGTAGCGCTTGTTGAACCCGGTGACGAAGTGGGGGATGGGCACGAAGCACCTCCTGTCGACCGCACCCACGGTACGCCGAGCCGCCGAGGACCGGTCCCCCAGCGAGGTCGAGCCGGCGACAAGGGAACTGGCGTGGTCCCACCGGGCGAGCTCAGCGGCATACGCTCTGGGCATGGTGGTCCACGGAACCCAGCCGGCCCCGACCCACGTCATCGCCCACCTGAGCGACCTCCACCTCATCGCCGGGGAGGGGCTCCTGCACGGGCACATCGACACCGTGGCCCAGTTCCGCAAGGCGCTGGCCCGCGTGGAGGAGTCGGGTGAGCGGATCGATGCGCTCGTGCTGTCCGGTGACCTCACGGACGTCGGTCAGCCGGAGGCCTACGCCCTGCTCCGCGAGATCGTCGCCCCGGTGAGCGAACGGCTGGCAGCGCCAGTGATCGTCACCGGTGGCAACCATGACGAGCGGCGCGCGCTGGCTGCCGGCCTCCACGCGGTCGACACGGACGAGCCGCAGGACACCGTGACGACGGTGAACGGCCTACGGATCCTCACGCTCGACTCAGCCCTGCCGGGGTTTCACCACGGAGGCTTCTCGGACGCGCAGTACGCCTGGCTGGCCGACCAGCTCACGGAGCCGGCCCCACACGGGACGATTCTCGTCATGCACCATCCGCCGATCACCTACCGCTCGCCGCTCATGCAGCTGCTCGACTTCGAGGACGTGCCGCGCCTCCGCACGGCCTTGGAGGGGACGGACGTCCGCGCGATCCTCAGTGGACACCTGCACGTGACGAGCTTCGGGACCCTCGGTGCGATTCCCGTCTTCGTGGCCGGCGGCATCTGCTACGTCGACGACGCCGGAGCGCCGCGTGAGCTGCTCATGGCCGTCGACGGGCCACAGTCGTGGAACCTCATCGAGGTCCACGCGGACCACGTCGTGGGGACGGTCATCCCGGTGGAGCGCCACGAGACCTGGCCGGCGCTCAACGAGGCGGTCGTCGAGTACCTCGCCACGGTCGCCGTCGAGGACCAACGCACCGTCTTCTCGACGAAACGCTGACCCAACCCCACGCGGTCGAAACAGGCCAGTGCCGACCGACGAGGAGTGTCACCCACTTGGGGGTCAACCGCCGCCCACCTCGAGGAGCAGTTCATGACGCACGTCGACTCCACACACCCCAGCCCGGAGCCTCGGCTCGTGACGTCTGCCGATGGGACCTCGATCGCGTACGAGGCCGCCACGATCGACGTCCCCGTGCTCGCGTTGAGCAGCTCGGGCACGATGATGCCGTTCCTCCCGGCGGCCGCCCGGGCCGTCGCCGCGGCGCTGTCTCGGGGCGAGTACGCAGAGCTCGAGGGCGGCCTCCACGAGGTTCCGGCTGCGACCTTGGCGCCGGTGCTGGTCGACTTCACCACGACTGACCTCGTGGCTCACGGGCCGGTGAGACCCCCCGCCACACTCCCGGATCACCTTGCAGCGCAAGGGAACTCAGCGGCATACGGCGATCTAGCCGAGTAGGGCCAACGCAGGGTTGTGCTCCCGGGGGACGACCTCACGCGGGGGTCCGGGAGGCGTGCCGTCGCCGAAGGGCGACCCGCCGAGGTCGGCGCGCCCGTGCTCGGTCGCCCACGTGGCGAGGTCCGGGCCGCCCGGGACGACCCCGGTCGGGTTGATGTCGCGGTGGACGACGTAGTAGTGCGCCTTGATGTGGGCGAAGTCCACCGTGTCGCCGAAGCCCGGCGTCTGGAACAGGTCGCGGGCATACCCCCAGAGGTGGGGCATCTCGACGAGCTTGACGCGGTTGCACTTGAAGTGGCCGTGATAGACCGGGTCGAAGCGCACCAGGGTGGTGAACAGGCGCACGTCAGCCTCGGTGATGTGGTCGCCGACGAGGTAGCGGCGGGTCGCCAGGTGGTTCTCGAGCCAGTCGAGGCGGCGCCAGAGGCGCTCGTAGGCGGCGTCGTACGACTCCTGCGTCCCAGCGAACCCGCATCGGTAGACGCCGTTGTTGACCTCGGTGTAGTTCGCCTGGGCCATCTCGTCGATCTCGCCGCGCCACGCCTCGGGGTAGAGGTCCGGAGCCCCGGGACGATGGTGCTCGCGCCACTCCGTCGAGAGATCGAGGGTCATCTGGGCGAAGTCGTTGGTCACGACGGCCCCGGTCGAGATGTCGACGAGGGCCGGAACCGTGATGCCGCGCGGGTAGCCGGGCTCGCGCTTGAAGTAGGCGTCCTGGATGCGCGGGATGCCGAGGACCGGGTCGACACCTCCCGGGTCGAGGTCGAAGGTCCAGCTGCGCTGGTCGTGGGTCGGACCGCAGATGCCCATCGACAGCACGTCCTCGAGGCCGAGCAGCCTCCGGACGATGATGGCGCGGTTGGCCCAGGGACAGGCGCGCGCGACGACGAGCCGGTAGCGGCCGGGCTCCACCGGGTAGCCGTCCCGGCCGTCCGCGGTGATGCGTGTGGTGATGTAGCGCGTGTCCCGCTCGTAGCTGGGCTCGACATAACTGCCCTGGTCGCTCATGCCCCCACGATAGATACCGTATGCCGCTGGGCTGGCCATCGCGCGTCCGTGTCCTCTCGGGGTGGGACAGAATGGGCTCATGCAACGCCCCTGCTGGGAGCCGCCCCGTGCGTGAGCTGCGTCCTCTCACGGTCGATCGGGTCGCCGATCTCGCGGGCGACTCGGCGCTGTGTACGTTCTGGCAGACCGTTCCCCGCAACGGCGCCATCGTCCGGCGCGAACCACTCGAGGTGCTCGCCGAGTGGGTGAGGGACGTGACGGCGGAGTGGGGTCCGCCCGGGCGGATCGCCTACGTCGACGGTCGTCCGGCCGGACACGTCCTGCTCGCTCCGGCCCGCTACGTCCCGCGCCTCGCCGCATTCCCGACCGCGCCGTCGGACCCCTCCACTTTGGTGCTCCTGACCGTGCGGGTCAACGCCGAGCACCAGGGACGCGGACTGCGGAAGGTCCTCGTCCAAGCCGCCGTCAAGGACGCCCTGCGCCATCGGGTTCGCTCGATCGACGTCATCGGGGCTCGCCCGCTCGCCGTGCGCCGACACCCGTGCGTCCTCGAGGTGGCCTTCCTCGAGAAGGTGGGTTTCCGGGTCGCGAGGGACCACCCCACGTACCCTCGGCTGCGGCTCGATCTGCGTACGGTCGTGACCGTTCGCGAGGAGGCTGCGGCAGCGGTGCGCCGGCTCCTGGCGAAGGTGCCGGGGGTCCGCCCGGTACCGAGCACGCACCCGGACGGCGTCACTCGGGCGCGGGCCTCGGACCGACCCTGAGGGGTCAGGCCGACGCGCCGGGGTGGTTCGCGCCGGGCTGTGGGTGGTCAGGGTGACCCTCCCGCGCGGACTCGATGTGGCGTCGGAGGTCCGCGAGCTTGAGCATCCCGGTCCGCGCGGTGTCCGCGTCACCGAGGTAGAGGCGTTGCAGAGCAACGACAACACCCTCGGCGATGCGGTCCCGGGTCAGTGGGTCGGCCAGCGTCGCCGCGTCGCTCGGATGGCTGAGGTAGCCGACCTCGAGGCGGACGGCCGGCATCCGGGTGCGGCGCAGGAGCGGCCAGCTGCGGGGATGGGAGCGACAGTCGGTCAGTCCCGTGCGTGCGACGACCTCACGCAGGAGCAGCTCGGCGAAGTGCTCGCCGATGGTCGACCAGGCGCCCTGCGTCCGTCGGCTCGGGTCGCCGTGGCCGTAGAAGAAGGTCGCCGCGCCATGGGCGGCTGCCGCCTCGGAGTGATCAGTGTGGATCGACAGGACGAGGTCGGCGTCCAGCGAGTTGGCGAAGGCCGCCCGGTCGATCTCCTCTCCGGCGGTCGTGCCGGTCCGGGTGAACACCACCTCCACGCCGTGCGCAGTGAGACGTCCCTCGATGCGGCGGGCGAGGTCAAGGCTGAGGTCCGCCTCGACGAGTCCGTGGCCGACGGCACCCGGGTCGGCGCCGCCGTGCCCCGGGTCGAGGACCACGGTGCGGCCGGTGAGGCTGAAACCGCCTCGCCGGATCTGTTCCCGCTCGCGCAGCGCGTTCGCGGAGCCGCCGGTGACGGACCGCTGCAGCGCCTGGAAGGCGCGCAGCGTCTCGGGCCCCAGGGTCCCGTCGGGTGTCAGCCCGACTGCAGCCTGGAACGAGCGGAGAGCCGCATCGGTGGCTGGGCCGTGGATCCCGTCCACCTTCCCCGGGGTGAACCCGAGCTCGAGGAGTCGGGCCTGGAGGCGGACCACGTCGTCGCCCTCGAGGAAGTAGTCCGGGACGTAGCGCAGCACCCGGTCGCCGAGCGCCCATCGGGCCCCGTCGAGCACGGAGTACGTGGAACGGCCCACGACGCCGTCGACGAGCAGGCCGCGTCGCTGCTGGAACGACTTGACGGCCTCTTCGACGGTCTCGTCGAAGACTGCGGTGCCGCGTGGCACCCCATGCTCCGCCCACGAGGCCGGCAGGTCACCGGTGAGCAGCAGCCGCGCGCAGACGTCGGCGACCGCGGGGCCGGAGTCGCCACGTCGCAGCACGACGACCGACTGAGGTGACACGAGGCTCCTTCCGGAACGGGACCTGTGCACTGTAGTACGCCGAAGGGGTGGCGCCGGGACCGGCAGACCACCCCTTCGAACCGAGCTCGCCGGTAGGCGAACGCCGTCAGGAGATGAACTCCTCGAGCTCGCGGAGCAGCTTGGGCTTCGGGTGCGCGCCGACGATGCTCTTGACGACCTGACCCTTGACGTAGACGTTCAGCGTCGGGATCGAGACGACCCCGTAGCGGGCAGCGGTGTCCATGTTGGCGTCGGTGTCCAGCTTGACCACCTCGATCTTGTCGCCGTACTGCTCGTTGATCTCCTCGAGGATCGGGGCGACCTTCCGGCACGGACCGCACCACTCCGCCCAGAAGTCGACGAGAACGGGCTTCTCGCTCATGAGGACGTCATCCGCGAACGTCGCGTCGGTCGTTTCCTTGAGTGCCATGGGTGGGTGTCTCCCTCTCGTGTGGTCGATGCTGCAGGTCTGAGGCTAGGCGTTGGCGCTGACCGAGGTCACGGGGATGGGCCCCACGTCGGTCTCGTCGATCAGCGCGGCCTGGTCCGCCGCCTGCTCGGGGGAGTCGGCGTCCTCGAGGGCAGCCAGGAAGTGCTCGGCGTCGAGGGCGGCGGAGCAACCGGTGCCGGCGGCCGTGATGGCCTGACGGTAGGTGTGGTCGACGAGGTCACCACAGGCGAACACGCCGGGGACGGTGGTGCGGGTGGAACGGCCGTCGACGACGACATAGCCTGCGTCGTCGAGCTCGACGACACCCTTGACCAGGTCGTTGCGCGGGTCGTGACCGATGGCGACGAAGAGGCCGGTGACCGCGAGCTCGCGGGTCGCACCCGTGACCGTGTCGCGCAGGGTGACGCCGGTCAGCTGGGCGTCACCGTGGATCTCGGCGACCTCGCTGTTCCACGCGAAGGAGATCTTCTCGTTGGCCAGCGCACGGTCGGCCATGATCTTGCTGGCCCGGAGCTCGTCGCGGCGGTGCACGATGGTCACCGAGCGGGCGAACTTCGTCAGGAAGGTGGCCTCCTCGATGGCGGAGTCGCCGCCGCCGACCACGGCGATGTCCTGGTCGCGGAAGAAGAACCCGTCGCACGTGGCGCACCACGAGACGCCGTGGCCCGAGAGCTCCGTCTCGTTGGGCAGGCCGAGCTGACGGTAGGCCGACCCCATCGCCAGGATGACCGAGCGGGCGGAGTAGGTCTTGCCGGAGCCGTCGGTGACCGTCTTGACGTCACCGGTGAGGTCGACGGCGGTGACGTCGTCGGTGATGAGCTCGGCGCCGAACCGCTCGGCCTGGGCGCGCATCTCCTCCATCAGCGCCGGGCCCATGATCCCGTCGCGGAAACCGGGGTAGTTCTCGACCTCGGTCGTGTTCATCAAGGCGCCACCAGCCGTGACGGCGCCCTCGAAGATGAGCGGATGGAGGTTCGCGCGTGCCGCGTACACCGCTGCGGTGTACCCAGCGGGACCCGAACCGATGATGATGACGTTGCGGACGTCGGACATGACCTGGGCGCTCCTAAACCGGGATGACGCACCGTCAGGGACCGTTGGACAGGCGGACGGTGCTGTCTGGCTAAACCGATCCTAGGCGTGCCCTATTCCGGTCTGGCACCCGGCGCGCCACTGCGTGGTAGCGAGCCCAACGGCATCCGGTGAACTCTGGGGTGCGAGCTCAGGGCACGTCGATGGCTGCCGTCAGCGCGGCGGGGTCGCCGGCGGTGCAGGACCGTTCGACGACCCGCACCGTGATGCGGTCCGACTGTGTGACGACGATCACGGCCGCCGGGCGGCCCTCGTAGCTGGCCAGGTCGACGTGGACCGGCACGTCAGTGGGCAGGCCGTGCTCCCGGAGACACGAGAGCAGGCCCACCTCGGTCGCGATCGGCCCGAGGGTGGGTGCTTCAGCGGCGAGCACCTGGAGTGGGGTGTCCGGGCGGTCGAGGAGGGCCCGGGCCTGGACCGGGAGCCCCGCTGCCGTGTAGCCGGTCGAGGAGAGCTGGATGTGCAGGTTCGGGTGGGACGGGCCAACCGGGGCGGAGACGAACGCACCTGGGTTGCCGAGGGACGCCGTGCCGTTGGGCCGCTTGGTCAGGTGGAGCGTGGACCCGCCGACGGCGACCACCGCTGCCGCTGCCGCCACGGCCGCGACGGCGAAGAGGGGGCGAGGGCGCTGGCGCTGCCGGATGAGCGGGCCGAGGATCGCGGCGTCGTGGTCGGCGGCATCGTCAGAGGCCCGGTGAGAGGCCCGAGCAGATGCCCGGTACGGGGCCGCCGACTGCAGGGGTCCCGGATCCACGCGGAGCGCGACCTCGTCCGACAGGAGCGACTCGATCTGCTGCGCCACGAGCGCCGGCATCGGTCCCGGGTCCGGTGCCGCGGAGAGCAGCTCGCGAACCCGGGCCTCGGTGCCCGGGTCGAGGGGTCGATGGGCCGGGATCTCGTCTCCGGTCCCAGGGGACTGCCGGGCTTGGTCCACGGTGTTCCTTCACGGTCCTTCAGGGGCCCTCGCGTCGGTGCCGAGGGTGTGGCGGTGGCTGCTGGTGAACGGTTCGGTGTGGAGGAGGTGGTCGCCCCGGGTCCCCGTCATGGGAGCGCCCACGTGCTACGACGTCTCGGGATCGGCGTCCGGTTCCCTCGTCCGTTCCCTCGTCCGCAGACCGAGATGGTCGGCGAGAGCCGCCCGCCCGCGAGCGCACCGGGACTTGACGGTTCCCTCGGCCACCCCGAGGATCGCCGCCGCCTCAGCGACGGGAACCCCGTGCATGTCGACGAGCACGAGCGCGGCGCGTTGGCCGTCCGGTAGCCGGGCCATGGCCTCCTCGATGTCGAGCCGGACCTCGGTCGAGGCGTGGTGGTCACGCGGGTCGGAGAGGTCGTACTCGGGCAGCTGCGTCGTCGGGCGGATCCTGCGGAGCCGGTCGAGGCAGGCGTTGACGATGATCCGGTGCAGCCACGTGGTGACGGCGGACTCACCGCGGAAGGAGCCGGCCCGACGGAATGCCGAGATGAACCCGTCCTGGACGGCATCGGCAGCGATCTCCGGATCCCGGCAGGTGCGCAGCGCAACGGCCCACATCCGGTCCTTGTGGCGACGGAACAGCTCGCCGAATGCGTGGTCGTCACCTGCGACGTGTCGGGCAAGGAGGTCGCCGTCGCTGGCCTCAGCGAGAGTCAGAGGCGTGGCAGAGCCCACCGGTCAGCGCACCACCACTTCGGCGATCTGCGCGCGGTGGTGGGTCGGTGCCTCGTCCGGCGCCGGACGCGTGACCCAGATGATGAGCTTGCTGCCGGCCTGGATGTCCCGCGGAGCCTTGATGGTCACGGTGCCGCTCGTGCCCGTGACCCTGCCGATCTGCTGGGCGCCCTCGAGCCGAGCCTCATCGGTGAGGTAGATGGTGACGTCCTGGGCCGCCGGGAGAGTCAGCTCCACCTCACGGACCACGGTCGGCGCACTGAGGTCGAGGACCAGACCGACGCCCTCCTTGCTCCGGTTGTACGTGTCGGTGCCGTACCAGCGCGACTTCCACGCCGTCCCCGGGTCACCGTCGAAGGCGAGGGGGACCTGGCGCGGGCTCTCCTCGCCGTCGTCCTGGGGGTCGAAGCTCGATCCGCCGACGATGCGGACCGGCTCCTGAGGGGGCGCCTCGGTCTTCGTCGGTGGCGCTGAGGACCCGGTGGCCGTCGTCGAGGGAGCAGGCGTGCTCCGCGTCACCGTGACCGTCGGCCGCGCCTGGGCGGAGCTGTCGGACTCACCGATCTTGGCGACGTTGTTGATCCCGATGACGAGCGCGACGAGGACGAGGGCACCGACGATCGCGAGCGCGATCCGTGACTGCGCACCAGAGGGTCGATCCGGTCCGCCGCCGAAGACCGGCAGTGGCGGCTCGAGACGCGTCGGCGGTGCGTCGTCAAGAGCGTCCGTGAGGGCGATGTCCTCACCGTCGAACCTGTCGCCGTCAGGCCCGGAGAGCCGTTCGGCACCCCGGGCCGCGCGTTCCGCCGCAGCGCGGGCGAACGAACCCACCCGGTCACCGATGGCGGTCGCAGCTCCCGCAGCCGCCGCACCGGCGGCCGAGAGACCGGCGGCTGCGCCGGCCCCCGCTCCGCCGGCCACCGCTCCGCCGGCCCCCGCTCCGCCGCCGGCCGCACCGGCGGCCTCGGTCCCCGGAGCAGCGGAGCTGGCAGCCGCCGCGTCGGCAGCGGCCGCCGTACCGGAACCTGAGCCCTCACGACGGGCGCTGGTGGACAGGCGCGAGTAGAGATCGCCGCCCGTCCGGCCCTCCGGTGCGGCGTAACGCCTGGCGACGGGCGGACGGTCCGTGCCGTCGTCCGTGCGAGGGGGCGGGAGGCGGACGCCGGTCGCACCGTCGCTGGTCGGCGGCTCGGAGGGCCAAGGAGCGATCTGGAGCGCGAGGTCGCCGGGCGAGATCGGCCCGCGGTCCTCGTTGAGGGTCATCCGGCAGATCAGGTCGAGGTCGTTCGGGATTCCGACGGCGATCTCCGAGGGGGCTGCCACGCCGCCGACGAGGCTGGGGGCCGGCTCGAGCCCCACGGGACGCGCGTGGCTCGCCGCTCCCGGTCCCGTCGGCCAACGGGCGGTCAGCCCGGCATAGATCAGCTTGACGAGGCCCACCGCGTCGACCCGGGAGGCGTGCTCGTCCGAGACCTGGTCGGCATCGGTCAGCGCGGCCTCCGTCGCGACGCCGCGAACCTTCACGTCGCCGTCAGGAAGACGCAGGATGGACGACGGGGTGAGCACCAGATGGTGCAGTCCACGGTGCCGGGCCCGCTCGAGGGCGCTCGCGGTCTCCCCGACGAGCCGCCGGACCTCCTCGGCCGGCAGGCCGCCGGACTGGAGCAGGTGGGACATCGGGACGGCTCCGGTCAGGGGCTCCTCGACGATGAAGGCGACGTCACCGTCGATGCCGACGTCGAGCACCCGGGTCAGCCGGGAGTCCTCGATCCCGGCAGCGCGGCGGGCGGCATCGAGAGCGGCGGCGGCGACGGACGACCCCACGGGGAAGCAGACGAGGACGACCTCACGGTCGAGGGTGTGGTCCGCGGCCCGCCACCGCTCGTGGGTGCGGCTCTCGGACGTGCGCAGGGTGACGGCATACCGTGCGCCGAGGAGTGTCCCTGGTCCGACTCCGTGCACGTGCGTCACCCCTTCCTCTCCAGCTGGCCGGGTATGGTCCGACGCGGTCCTGCTTCATCCTAGGGCGAGTCAGCGGGCGTTCCGGTGCTGTGCTGCCTCGTCACGCTTCGCGACCGTGTCGAGGTCACCGATCTCCTCGATCCTCGACTTGCCCTTGACGACGGCGCGGATGACGCCGGCCAGCAGCACGAGGCCGGCGAGGACTCCACCGATCCAGTAGAACGTCGAGTCGAGCGGGTTGGCAGAGACGGGGATGACGGCCTGGGAGCCGATGCGCGTGCCGTCGGCGGTGGTGAGGTAGGCGATGATGTCGGCTCGGCCGGCCGCGACCGCGTGGACCGGGACGTTGATGTTGCGCCGGGCGTCGGGTCCCGCCGCGATGCTGACCGGGCCGGGTTGCTCGAGAACCTGCAGTCGCGGGTTCGTCGGCGCCACGACGAGGCGCAGGTTCTCGACCGCATAGGTGAGGCCGTTCTGGACCGTGATCCGCAGCGTGCCGTTCTCGGCGAGGAAGTTGACGCGGCGAGGGACGACCCTGATGGCGGACGTCGCGTCGCGGACGTCGGCGCTCACCGAGTTGTTCAGCGCAGACCAGGCGGGCGCCCCGAAACGCCAGCGGACGCTGGCCAGCTCGTCGAGCAGCTCGCCGTAGGTCCGCTCGAACTCGGCGCCGTCCTTGAGCACCGTGGCGACCGCGTCGAGGGTGTGTCGCTGACCCGCGAGCTGTTCGAGCCGGAACCGGGAGAGGGTGGGTTTGGGCGCCGCTGTCCTGGCCGGCTTCGCGGGCGTCTCCTGCGGCATCGCCCGGTCGCCCGCCGCGTCGGCGAGGAGCGTCTCGACCTCGACCGTCTCGAGCCACGGTGCCGACGCGGTGACCCGGAGGAAGGCGGACAGCGTCGCAGGGTCGGGGTTGTAGTTGCGTGGCGCCGCGAGGAGCACCGAGCGCGCCGTGCCGGGCCGCTCGCCGAGGAGGACCAGGGTCTCGGCGAGGAAGCGCTGCGTCGCGAGGACCGCGGTCGGGTCGGACCGCTTCGGCAGCAGCGCGGACAGCCTGCGGTCGGCACCGATGAGCCGCGTGCCCTCCGCCGCGACGCGCCGGGCGGTCGGAGTGTAGGGGGAGTCGGCCGTGATGGCCGGCTGGCCGACGATGATCGCCGCCGCCTCCCGGGTCGACGAGGTGCTGTACAGCGACTGGATGGCTGACTCACGACCGGCCGGGAGCAGCCCGTCGACCGGCCAGGCGATGTCACCACGGACCGGCTCGCCGATCCGGTCGCCGACCGTGGCGGCTCGCGCCACGAGGTCCCGGACCACCGAGTTGCCGGGGTCGACGTCCCCCGTGGCGGCGACGTCCGCGTCGGCATAGGGCAGCGCGAAGAGGCTCCGGCCGCGCAGCGCCTCGGCGAGCCGGTCGACCCGCGTGCGGTCGGCTGCCGCGCTCCCGGTCGACCCGGCAGTCGGGGTCGGCATGTCAGCCGGGGAGGTCGGGGTCGCGGTGTCCGGAGTGGCTGGAGTGTCCGTGGGGGTTGGCGGATCAGCCAGCTCGCCGGGACCGGCGACGAGGACCGAGGGGTCGACGCCCAGCGTGGCGAAGGAACCCTTCGTGCCCTCGATGATCCGGTCGACCCGCGAGCCCGGGCCGATGGCGCGGCCCCAGGCCTCGTCCCTGGCGTCCTCGTCCCGGGAGAAGAGCTTGACGTCCGGGTCGAGCGTCACGGGGACGGCGAGGGCGATCTGGAGGGGCTCGAACTCGACCCGGGTGTTCCAGGCCAGGAACGTGCGCGTCGTCCCGATGGGGGTGCTGGCCCCGCGCTGGTAGACCTCCACGGCGACCGGCAGCGCAGCGAACGCACCGTCCGTGGCGACCCGCCACTCCTCGAGGTCGACGGTGAAGGGCGCGGTCTGCCCGGCCGGCACCTCCGGCAGCGGCTGAGGGGTCTGGGCGGCGATCCGGCCCGAGGCCGGACCACGGTCCTTGACCCACCGGTCGATGTCGGTCCGCACGGTGAGGGGTCGCGACCCGAGCACGAGGTCGACGCGGGCGCCGACGAGCGGCCCGGACGTCGGGGCGGTCACGGTCCCGGTGATCCTCGTGTCGCCCCGCCCGTCGAGCACGGTCGGCGACACGCCGGTCAGGGTGATCAGGGCCCGCTCGTCGTCAGCCTCGACGGTCGGTGCGCTCGCCGCCCTGCTCGTCGCCGACGCAGCGAGGCCGGAGTCCGGCTCCGCGGGCAGGGACTGGGCCGCTGGGGCGATGGTGAGGCCGAGCAGGGTCGTCAGGGCGACCGACCGCAGTGCGGCGCGCCATGGCCGGGTCGAGGTCACGCCGTGCCTGCCAGCCGGTTCCACGCCGCCTGCGCGATGCGACGCTCGTTGGGGAAGGTGAGCTGGCGATGGACCTCGTCGAGGCGCATCCAGGCGACGTCGATGGCCTCCCGGTCGGGGTCGTTCTCGATGGACAGCTCGCCACCGAGGGCCTCGAGGAGGTAGTGGTGAACGTACTTGTGCACGCGCTTGGTCGACGTCGCGAACCAGTAGTCGATCGTGCCGAGCTCGATGAGCACCCGTCCGACGATGCCCGTCTCCTCGGCGACCTCCCGTGCCGCCGTCTCGACGAGCGTCTCGCCGGGCTCGACGTGGCCCTTGGGCAGGCACCACTCGATGCGGCCCGCGCGGTTGCGCCGGGCGATGATCGCGATGAGGGCGCAGCCGTCCTGGATGTCGACGACGATGCCCCCGGCAGAACGCTCCTCGACCGCAGGCAGGCGCCTCCCCGGCTGGGAGCTCGGGGCGGCTTGCGCGGTCATGTCGCCACCATAACCAAGCGGCCCACTTCGTGCCCCTGCGTCAGGTGCGGGGTGACCGCCGGCGCCCCCACACCCCCGTGCCGTATGCCGCTGGGCTCGGTCGCTGCCCGCCGCCCGGTGGACGGGTGGCCGGGTGTGGGGAGTGAGGGGTGAGCGGGAGGGCTGGGAGGTTCGGGGCGTCCGGGAGGAGCTCAGCGGCATACGGCATCGCCTTCGTGGTGGAGAGCGCGGCTTCGGGCTCACCTAGGCTGGTCCCCGTGCCTGACCGTCCCACCGCGACCACCCCCGACCCGACGCACCTGCCGCTCCTGCGCGGCGCGGTCGCCCAGCTCGCGCCCGTGCTGCCGCTGCTCCAGGAGCTCGGGCAGCGCTTCGCGGACCGCGGGCACGAGCTCGCCCTGGTCGGCGGCCCGGTGCGCGACGCGTTCCTCGGGCGGATCTCCCCGGACCTCGACTTCACGACGAACGCGAGCACCGACGCGATCCTCGCGGCCGTCGTCGGCTGGGCGGACGCCCACTGGGACATCGGGCGCGAGTTCGGCACGATCGGGCTGCGCAAGGGCGACCACCACATCGAGATCACGAGCTACCGGGCCGACACGTACGACCGCACGAGCCGCAGACCCGAGGTGATGTTCGGCGACACCCTCGAGGGGGACCTGGTCCGCCGCGACTTCACCGTCAACGCCATGGCGATCCGGCTGCCGAGCCTCGAGTTCGTCGACGTCCACGACGGCCTCGCCGATCTCGCGGCGCGCCGGCTGATGACGCCCGCACCGCCGGAGGAGTCCTTCGCCGACGACCCGCTGCGGATGATGCGGGCGGCCCGCTTCGCCTCCCAGCTCGGCTTCGAGGTCGCCGTCGAGGTGCGCGCGGCGATGACCGAACGGGCCGGCACCCTCGCGATCATCTCGGCCGAGCGGATCCGTGACGAGTTCACCAAGCTGCTCCTGTCCCCGGCGCCCCGCCCGGGCCTGACCCTGCTCGTCGACACCGGGCTCGCCGACGAGTTCCTGCCCGAGCTGCCGGCGCTGCGTCTCGAGGTCGACGAGCACCACCGCCACAAGGACGTCTACGAGCACTCGCTGACCGTGCTCGAGCAGGCGATCGACCTCGAGGGACCGCCCGGCGCCCCGGAGGACCAGGTGCCCGGACCCGACCTCGTGCTCCGCCTCGCCTCGCTCCTGCACGACATCGGCAAGCCGGCGACGCGGCGGTTCGAGCCGGGCGGGGGGGTCTCGTTCCACCACCACGAGCTCGTCGGGGCGCGGATGGCGGCCCGGCGGCTCAAGGCGATGCGCTACGACAAGGACACCCTCAAGGCGGTCGCCAGGCTCGTCGAGCTGCACCTGCGCTTCCACGGCTACGGCGAGGGGCAGTGGACCGACTCGGCGGTGCGACGCTATGTCACCGACGCGGGCCCGCTGCTGCCGCGCCTCCACCGGCTCACCCGCTCCGACAGCACGACTCGCAACCTCCGGAAGGCCGAGCGGCTCTCCCGCGCCTACGACGACCTCGAGCGGCGCATCGAGCGCCTCGCCGAGGAGGAGGAGCTGGCTGCCGTCCGGCCCGAGCTGAACGGCAACGAGATCGCCGCGGCGCTCGAGATCAAGCCGGGGCCGGTTCTCGGCGAGGCCTATCAGTTCCTCCTTGGGGTTCGCCTCGACGAGGGCCTCATCGGCAAGGACGCGGCCCGCGAGAAGCTCCTAGAGTGGTGGGCCCGGCGCGCCTGACGGGCGACCGGGCCGAGCGGTCGTGAGCCCCGCACGACCCCGTGACCTGACACGGGGGCGCGACTTTGATTGACTTGCCGCGCCGCTGTGGACTCCGGCTCCCCCCGGGCACGAGCCCGACCGACGACCGGAGTGACGAAAGGACATCGATGAGCACCCTGGCCCTCCCGAGCCTGGCCTTCCCCGGGCCGCCCTCCGTGGCCATCGAGACCCGCGGCGGCCTGCCGACTCGCCCCCCCGCGGCCGCACCGGCCGGTGACCTCGTCAGGTTCGTCGGCGTCGTGGTGGCGGCCGTCGCAGGGGAGCCGGCGGCATGACGACCGACCAGTCGGCGATCTCGGTGGGCGTCGCGACTGACGTCGGCCGGGTCCGACAGCACAACGAGGACTGCGCCCGAGCGGCCGGGACGATCTTCGTCGTCGCCGACGGCATGGGCGGGCACGCGGCCGGCGAGGTGGCGAGCGCCATCGCCGCGGACTCGGTCGTCGAGCTCGCGGAGCACCCGACGCTGCAACCGCACGACATCGTCGAGCAGCTCGGTGAGGCCAACCGTCGGATTCTCGAGTCGGCGGCCCGCCACCCCGAGCAGGCGGGCATGGGGACCACCGTGGCCGGCCTGGCCCTGGCGTCGGTGGACGGGTCGAAGCAGTGGGTCGTCTTCAACATCGGCGACTCCCGGGTCTACCGGATGGTCGACGACCAGCTGTCCCAGGTCACGGTGGACCACTCCGAGGTGTGGGAGCTCGTCCAGCGTGGCCTCATCACCGAGGAGCAGGCCCAGCGCCACCCGAGCCGCAACATCATCACCCGGTCGCTCGGGCGCGAGCCGATGGGGGACGTCGACACCTGGGTCCTCCCGCCGCACCAGGGCGAGTCCTTCGTCATCTGTTCCGACGGCCTGTCGAACGAGCTGACGCGGGACGAGATCGAGGCGGTCCTCGCCGCGGCCCCGGACGCAGAGGCGGCGGCGACGGAGCTGGTTCGGCGCGCCGTCGAGGCCGGCGGTCGCGACAACGTGACGGCGATCGTCGTGCAGGCCCTTCGGTGACCCTGCCCCCACCGCCGAGCGGCGGACCTCTCCTGCCCCCACCCCCGCCGGGGTCGAGCGCGGTGCCGTCCCCCTACTCGTTCGGGCCCGAGGCAGCCGGCGCAAACAGGTTCGCCATCGCGGCCCTTCTGTGCGGTCTGGCCGGCTTCATCCCGGTCGCGCCCGTCATCGCCGTCGTGCTCGGCGTCATCGCGCTGCGACAGCTGCGCCGCCGGTCCCGAGCGGGCCAGTCCCAGCGTGGACGCGGCATGGCGATCTCCGGCATCGTCCTCGGCTCGGTCGGCATCCTCCTCTGGGGTCTCATCGTCGCCGCCGCGTTGCTCTGGTCCGACGACAGCGAGCCCGTGGCGGCCACTCCGAGCGCGCCCCCGGCGACCGCCGGTCGGGTCACGATCGACGAGCTGCGGCCCGGCGACTGCTTCTCCGGGATCAGCCCGGCCTCCCTCGACTGGGCGTCCCTGGCCAGCTGCGAGGCCGAGCACGAGATGCAGCTCATCACGACGGTCGACCTGGGGGACGAGCCGTTCCCGGGCGATGACGAGGCGGGCAACCTCGCCGAGCGCAGGTGCACCGCGGCCGCCGAGCCGCTCCTCGACGAGTCGAAGCTCGACCGCGTGGACCTCTTCTTCATCTATCCGAACAGTCGGCTCGCGTGGGACCAGGACCCCACGGCGCTGTGCATCGCCTCCTCCATCGACGGGGTGCTGCTCCACTCGGTTCTCAAGTAGGCAGCTCCCGCCGCCCGGTACCCCCGGATGTATCTGAATGGTTCTCGGCGCATCTGCATTTCGTGAGACCTACGATGAGCACGCTGAGAGAAAGGCGTGACATGCATGAACCCAGCGGTCTCACCGAGCTCGTGACCGCCGCGGCCCATGGAGACGCCGCGGCGTGGAACGCGATCGTGGAGCGGTTCTCCAGCCTGCTCTGGTCGGTCGGACGGGCGCACCGGCTCTCGATGGACGACGCCGCCGACGTCGTGCAGAACACCTGGCTCCGACTGCTCGACAACCTTGACCGGATCGAGCAGCCCGAAGCACTCCCCGGGTGGCTGGCGACGACGGCACGACACGAATGCCTGTCGCTGCTCCGGCGGCGTGGGCGTGATGTGCTCGTCCGTGACGACGACCTCGGGCCGATGCTCGTCGACGTCGAGTCGGCAGCGCTGGATGCGTCCCTCCTCGAGGAGGAGCGCGACGTCCAGCTGTGGTCCTGCTTCCGGCGGTTGTCGGAGCGGTGCCAGCGGCTGTTGCGCGTCCTGATGGTGTGCGACCGCCCGAACTATGCAGAAGTCTCCGCTTCGCTCGGCATGCCCGTGGGCTCGATCGGCCCGACGCGCATGCGGTGTCTCTCCACGCTGCGGTCCTTGGTCTCCGACACCGGATATGCCTTTGAGAGCGGAGGGGGTCGACCTTGATGTCCACCCATGACCTGCACCCTGACGACCTGGAGCTCCTCGAGCGCCTCGGCGCGATCGTCGGCGTCGTCGACCCGGTGCCGCCCGACGTCGTCCAGCTCGGTCGGGCGGCGTTCGCCCTGCACCACGCCGACACCGCTCTGATGACCCTGGTCAGCGACGCGATGGCGGGGGCGGGGCTCCGTGCCACCGACAGCGCACGGGGGACCTCGCGCCTGCTCGTCTTCGAGCACGGACCGGTCTCGATCGAGATGGACGTGACGTGGCGCGGCGACCTCGGCCGGATCCTGGGTGTCGTCGCCGACGCCTCGGGCTCCGTCGCTCAGGGCGGACACGTCATCCTCGAGACCGGTTCCGTGACACGCACCGTCGACCTCGAGGGCGAACGCTTCACCTTCGACCGGGTGCCGCTCGGACTGGCGCGGATCGTCCTCGAGCAGGCCGGCGAACGGGTCATGACCACGACGTGGTTCGACGTCGGCTGACTCGGGTCAGGCGCCCCAGGACGTGAACGAGGCGGCCGTCGCCGCATGGAGGTCGTCTCCCATGGCCCCCTTGCGCGCGGCGAGCCAGCCCTCCGAGAGGGTGCCGCCGCGACCGGCGACGGCGTGGACCTGAGCCATGACGCCGAGCGTGGCGTGGTCGTTGACCGGCACGACGCTGGCCAGGACGTCCGACGTGCCCATGCCGAGGAGGGCCGACACGAGCCCGAGGGCCTCGTGCGGACCGATCGGTGCGGCGCCTCCGGAGTCGCAGGCCGACAGGATGATCGACCGCGGTGGACGCCGGAGCTCCTCGAGGTCGTGCACCGTGAGCGGGCCGTCGGCCAGCTGGAGCGAGGAGAAGAGCGGCGCCTCGGCCCGGAACGTCCCGTGGGCCGCGATGTGGGCGAGGGCGGCTCCGTCGAGGATCTCGAGGGCCGCCGACACGGTCGCCCGCTCGGCGGGGAGGACAAGGGCGCCGTGATGGATCGGGCTGAGGTTGGTCACCTCGGACTCGCGGGTCGACAGGCCCGGTCCAGTGATGAGGGAGACGTGCTCGGAGCTGCGGTCCCGGCCCGACCGGCGCGCCTTGAGCCACTGGGTGACGGAGGGGCTGACCGACAGCGGTGACTCGGCAAAGAGGGGCAGCAGGCCCCATGGCGCCGTGAGGAGCCCCGCCGGCGGCACGACGATCACGGGGCGGTCGGGGTCCCCGATGAGTCGGCGCAATGTGGTCGCGTGACCGCCGAGGAGCGCCGACTCGAGCCGGGCGGCCGTGGACGCGAGGTTGACGAGCCGCCCGGAGGCGGCGCGCCGGAGCGCGAACCGGGCGAAGTCCGCTTCCTGAGCGGCGGCGGCGACGCTGCCGATCTCGAGGTGGCGAACACGGCGCTGGCACACCAGGACGAGGTGGAGGGAGCCGCGGTCGTTGATGAGGGTCACCAGGACACCGTCGCCGAGCTCGTCGACTACGCGCCCGATGTCGAGACCGGCCGGCCGGCCAAAGCCCTCGGTCCCCTCGGCGCGCAGACGGCGGTGGGCCCGACGGATCGACGCCTCCAGACGCGTACGTTCTGTGTGCAGCGTCGACCCCGTCGGGTCGTCCTCGGCCAGGCTGTCGATGCGCCGGGCGACGTCGCGGAGCGCGGCGACCTCGATGCGCAGGACCGGGTCGTCGGGACGGGTGTAGGCAGCGTTGAGCGCCGAGGCGCGCCACCGCTCGGCCCACCACCACAGGTCACGGGCGCGAGCGGAACGGACCGCGGAAGCAAGAGCGAGCTGAGCGAACTCGATGCCGTGCCCACTCGCGAGGGCCCGCAGCTCGAGATCGCCGAGGATCGCCCGGTGCTCGTCGACCGCGTCGAGGCCGTGCCGGCACGCGGCATAGAGCGACCTGCGGTCGCCGGCCTGGTCGGCGAGCAGCGCCGCCGCGAGCCATCCCGCCGCACGGGTCAGGGGCGGCCCGGCTCTGCGGAGTGCGGCCGCCTCGGAGAGGCTGGCACTGGCCTCCTCGTCCCGCCCCAGGTGCTGGGCGACCCGACCGTGCAGCACCAGGGCGATGGGCAGCTCGGTGAGCGCCGTGTGGCGCATCGAGGTGATGAGCGCCCTCGCATCCGCCAGGAGCTCAACGTCGCGCGGGGGCTCGGGTTCCGAGGGGGCGGCTTCGCCACCCGTGAGCTGCCATGGGGCGGTCTCCGGGTGGCCGGAGACGAAGCCGGCGCGCAGCTCGAGGAGCCGGGCTCGGTCGACCCAGGCGTCCCGCAGCTGGTCGGTGAACAGGCGGGCCGCCTCGCTCGCCCGCTCGCCGGCCAGCGTGGCCTTGCCGGTGGCGAGGGCGGCCCGGGCCTGGGCCAGCATCAGCTCGGCCCGCTTCACCGGTGCGAGGTCCAGGCGGGACAGCCCCTCGCGGGCGACCGTCTCCGCCTCGTCGTAGAGACCGGCGGTGAGGAGGGCCTCGACGCGGTCGAGGTCGAGCCCGGGGTTGCTCCGGTCCAGGGCGGCGTAGCGGTCGGCGGCCCGGTCGAACAGCTCGAGGGCCCGGGGGAGGTCGCCGCGGAGCATCGCGATGGCCGCGCGGTTGTGCAGGACCTCGGTGGCCTCGAACTCCTGGCCCAAGGAGTCGAAGAGCTGTTCGGCGAGCCGGGCGTCCTCGTCGGCGTCGTCGACCAGGCCGAGCGCGATGCTGACGACCACCCGGTTGTTCAGGGCGCGCGCTTCCCAGAGCCGGTCGCCCAGGGCACGGCTGCCGATGATCGCCTGGGCGAGGTCGTCGCGCGCCTCCCGCTCCCGGCCGACCAGGGCGAGGACGTGCGCACGGCGCAGCAGCAGCCGGGGCAGGTCCGGTGCCTGCGTCAGCTCCTTGGCCGCATCGAGCTGGCGCAGCCCGTCGCTCGTGCGGCCCGCATAGGCGAGCACGACGCCGAGGGTGGCCATGACGTCGGCCTGCCGGAGCGGGCTGACGCTGCGGGCGAGGCGCAGGGCGGCGAACCCGTGCCGCACTGAGTCCTCGCTGCGTCCCGCGTCCCGGTGGACGATCGCCGCGGCCTGGTGCGCGAAGGAGAGCGCCGCGGGATCCTCGGACGCGTCGATGATCTGCATTGCGGTTGCGAGCGCCGACTGGGGCCGGGATATTGCGAGGGGGAGCAGCGAGGCCGGATCCTCGGCACCGTCGGGCGTCGATCGACCAGGCGCCCCGGCTCCTCGTGTATCAGGTCGCCCGCTTCGGGACTCCGGCTTCACGGACAACATCCTTCGCTTGACTGGAGAGCTGCAATGAATGACAGGCACCCCCTGACCCTCCACATGATGGCAGCAGCCTCATGAGCAACCAGCCCACGACCCCGCCGTGGTGGCAAGGTGGCGTTCCCAACGGTCGCCAGCGCGGCCGCCTCCGGGTCCAGCTCGACCGGATCGTCGACGGCCTGCAGAGCGCGCCGCAGAACGTCGCACGCAACGTCGTCATCGAGGAGGCTCGCACCGGGGAGGATGTCGACTACCTCTATCGGGGCGGGGCCGTCCTCGTCCGCGACGGTGACGTCGACCGGGTGCTCGAGATCATCCGCGAGACCGCTGGGGACGGCGCCGCGGTCGAGGAGCCCGTCGGTGGGCCGCCCCAGCGCGGTGTCGCGACGATCGCCCTGCCGGCTGGTGCCGACACCAACGCCGTCCTCGCAGCCCTGCACGCCCAGGGAGTCGACGCGAGCAAGGACGTGGTCCTGCACATCTGCCCGTCCGCGTCGGCGTGTCCGGCGACCGAGCCGGTCCTGGCTCAGGCCGGCCCCGTGCCGGCCGTGGCCGACTGGTCCCCTCAGGCGACCGACCGCAAGGTCAGTGTCGCTGTCATCGACACCGACTACCACCGCTCGGTGGTGCAGCAGCACTCGTGGCTCCGGAAGGTCACCGGTGACGCGGGTGGGCCCAAGGCCCACGGGCACTACCGCGGGCACGGCACCTTTGTTGGCGGCGTCGTCGCGACCATGGCCCCCGAGGCCGACGTCCGGGTCTGGCCGGCGCTGTTGACCTCAGGCGGTCAGCTGGCGAGCGACCTGGGCCCGATCCTCGACGCCGTGCTCGAGACCCGCCCTGACATCATCAGCCTTTCGGCGGGCACGACCCTGGCCCCGGGTGAGGACCCGGCCCGTGAGCTCCTGAGCCTCCGGGTCTTCCGCGAGCACCTGGCCAAGACCGACACTCTGCTCGTCTGCGCTGCTGGCAACGACGCGCAGGATGAGAGGTTCTATCCGGCCGGGCTGCCTCACCCCGAGATCGTCGGCGTCGGCGCGCTCGACCCCGACGACCGGACTCCCGCCGGCTACAGCAACTTCGGCAACTGGGTCGACGTGTGGGCGCGCGGCACCGACGTCGTCAACGGCTACCCCAACGGCCGCTATGAGTACGCCGACATCGACCCCGATACCCCGGGCGACCAGCCAGGGTCCGTCGAGTTCACCAACTGGCTGGCGAGCTGGAGCGGCACCTCGTTCTCCACCCCGCTCGTTGCCGGCCTCGTCGCCGCGCGCATGGCCTGGAGCCACGAGAAGCCCCGTGACGCGTGGGCGGCGCTGCACCAGATCGCCGTCGCCAACGCGGTGGACGGGCGACCCGTCCTCAAGCGAGGGGACGCGGACCGGCCGCCCGTCTGACGAAGAGCGAGCCGGCGACACCGCTGACCCGGCCACGCGCAAGGGCCCGCCTCCCATCGGGAAGCGGGCCCAGCGGCATACGGCAGCGGAAGACTCAGCCGACCGGGGAGGTCAGCGCTCCTCCTCGCCGCGGATGAAGGCCTCGAGCTTGGCGCGGCCCTCGGTGTCCTCGCGCTGCACGGGCGGGGACTTCATCAGGTAGGACGACGCGGAGATGAGCGCGCCGCCGATGCCGCGGTCCTTGGCGATCTTGGCGGCGCGGATGGCGTCGATGATGATGCCGGCCGAGTTGGGGGAGTCCCACACCTCGAGCTTGTACTCGAGGTTGAGCGGCACGTCACCGAAGGCGCGACCCTCGAGCCGCACATACGCCCACTTGCGGTCGTCGAGCCACTGGACGTAGTCCGACGGGCCGATGTGGACGTTCTTGTCCTCGATCTTGCCGCCGAGCGAGCCGGTGAGGTTGGAGGTCACGGACTGCGTCTTGGAGACCTTCTTCGACTCGAGGCGCTCGCGCTCGAGCATGTTCTTGAAGTCCATGTTGCCGCCGACGTTGAGCTGGTACGTCCGGTCGAGCGCGACGCCGCGGTCCTCGAAGAGCTTGGCCATGACGCGGTGCGTGATCGTCGCGCCGACCTGGCTCTTGATGTCGTCGCCGATGATCGGCACGCCGGCCGCCTCGAACTTCGCCGCCCACTCCGGGTCGCTCGCGATGAAGACGGGCAGCGCGTTGACGAAGGCGACCCCCGCGTCGATGGCGCACTGCGCGTAGAACTTGTCAGCCTCCTCGGAGCCCACCGGAAGGTAGGAGACGAGGACGTCGACCTTGCGCTCCTTGAGCACCGCGACGACGTCGACGGGCTCGGCCGCGGACTCGTCGATCGTCATGCGGTAGTACTTGCCCAGACCGTCGAGGGTGTGGCCGCGCTGGACCTCGACACCCGCGGTGGGGACGTCGGCGATCTTGATCGTGTTGTTCTCGGAGGAGTTGATCGCCTCCGACAGGTCCTTGCCGACCTTCTTGTCGTCGACGTCGAACGCGGCGACGAACGTGACGTCGTTGACGTGGTACGGGCCGAGCTTGACGTGCATGAGACCCGGCACGGTGGCGGTGGGGTCAGCGTTCTTGTAGTACTCGACACCCTGGACGAGCGAGCTCGCGCAGTTGCCGACGCCGACGATGGCGACGCGTACGGATCCCATGGATCACTCCTTGTGGTGTGGCGGGGTTTGCAGTGGCTGGGTCTGGTGGTGCGTGGTCAGGAAGGGTGCCGGCGGCACAGCGAGGTCGTATGCCGCTGGGCCCGGATCCAGCGCAGCGCGGCGTTCCGCGCTGATGAGCTCCTCGAGCCAGCGCACCTCGCGCTCGGCGCGCTCCTCGCCGTGCTGCTGCAGGGCGAGGGTGTAGCTGTCCATGCGCTCGCGGTTGCGGGTGCTGACCTCGCGGATCCGGGCGAGGCGCTCCTCCAGGCGGGATCGGCGGCCCTCGAGGATGCGGAGCCGGACCTCGCGCTCGGTGCGGGAGAAGAAGGCGAGCCGGACGTCGAAGTCGTCGTCGTCCCAGGCGTCCGGGCCGCTCGCCGCGACGAGGTCCTGGAAGTGCTCCTTGCCCTCGGCCGTCAGCTCGTAGGTGATCCGGGGTCGCTTGCCCGAGGCGGTCAGCTCGGGGGTCTCGGAGATGTGCCCGGTCTCCATGAGCGCGCGGAGGGCCGGGTAGAGCGAGCCGTAGGACAGGGCGCGGAAGATGCCGAGGGCGGTGGTGAGGCGCTTGCGCAGCTCGTAGCCGTGCAGGGCGCCGTCATGGAGGACACCGAGGATCGCGAACTCGAGCAGCGCCGCACGGCGGCTCTGCGGTCGCTGATTCCGGGGCACGAACCCACTCTACTACGGGATATATCGCCGCGATACATCGCCTCATAGGCCGACCAGCCAGGGCTCAGTCCACGGGCGTGTAGACCGCGATGTAGGCGACACCGTCGAGCGGGCGCGCACCCTCCGCCCTGAGCTCGACCGTGCCCGCCCCACGCACCGGCTGTGGGGTGGTCTCCTGGCCACCGTTCTCCAGTTGAGAGGACTCCGTGTCCAGCCCGCTGAGGTAGAGGGTGCCCACCTCGGGATAGCGCGAGGGCGGGCTCGACCCAAAGGTCACGAGGAACGGCCGGTTCGCCGGAGTGCTGACCTGGGGCAGCGGGCCGCGGGCGGCCGGGCCGGAGACCAGGCGCTCGAGTCGGTAGGGGACGCCCTGGTGCTCGATGACCTCAGGCACGGCCGCCCTCGGCTCCCCGGACTCGTCCTCGATGAGACGCTGCGGGCCGAGGTCGTAGATGCCGGCCGCGAGACGAACCCTGGGGTTGGTCAGGGGCCGGCCGTCCCGGTCGACGAGCTCGACTCGGAGCGTGGTGTCGGTGCCGAGCCTGATCTGCGGATTGCCCTCGCCGGGCTTGCCCGGGGTGATGCTGGCCGAGAGGTCCCCGGCAGTAGGAAGGTCGGCGCGGCAGGTCCCCCCGAAGTAGCCCTCCTGACCGGAGATCGAGGCCCGGACCCAGGTCTCCTTCGCGGTCGCCGGGTCCTGGCCCGGAGGCAGCCAGCACTCGACGACGTAGGCGACCCGCTGCGTCCGCGGCGTCCAGGTGGCGCGGACGACTCGCTCGCCCGGGTCGCCGATGACCCCGACGGCGAGCGTGTCCTCCGCGACGGTGGCGCGGAGCCGCAGGCCGTCCTTGACCACGTCGCCCGGCCGGTCGGGCAGCACGCGGGAGGGCATGCCGTCGGCGCCGACGCTGGTGGACGGCGTGGTCGCGGCCGGCGCGGGCACCACGGGTCGCCCGGGCTGGTTCGCCACGGCCATCCCGACGACGAGCAGGGCGGCGATCACTCCGCCGGCTGCCCCACCCGCACGTCGGCGCTTCGTGGCCTGCACCTTGCCGGCGATGCCGGCCGTGAGGGACGGGATGTCGGCTGAGAGGTCCTGGGTGCGCTGGTCGAGCTCGTCGCGCAGGTCGGTGAGGTTCATCGGGAGCCGTCCTTCGAGGTCGACGGGGTGAAGTCGGTGAGCCGGGGGTCGAGGCGCAGCTTGGCGAGCGCCTTGCTCGCCTGGCTCTTGACGGTGCCGACCGAGCAGCCGAGCAGCTCGGCGGTCTCGGCCTCGGACTGGTCCTCGTAGAAGCGCAGCACGACGACGGCGCGCTGTCGCTTGGGCAGGCGGCCGAGCGCGTCCCAGAGGTCGGCGCGGTCGTCGGCCCGCCCGGACTCCCGGGCGCGACCTGCCGGGCCCGTCTCGGGCAGCTCGTCGGTCGGCTCCTCGCCGTTCCACTTGCGGCGCCACCACGTCGAGTACGTGTTGACCATGATGCGGCGCACGTACGCCTCGGGAGCGCCCTCGATCCGTCCCCACGCGAACCACGCCTTGGCGAGCGCGGTCTGCACGAGGTCCTCGGCGAGACCCCGGTCGTGGGTCAGCAGGTAGGCGGTCCGGAGGAGACGGGTCGAGCGTGCTGCGACGAAGGCGTCGAAGCCGTCCCGTTCCACTCCCACCTCCACCCCCTCGCTGTGTCTGAGCATCGTCACACCCGGAGTGACCACGCAGCCACGAGCAAAGGTTGCCCGACTCGGGAAGGAAACTCAGCGGCATACGGAAGACGCGTGGGCCGTATGCCGCTGGGCGCGGTCCGCGCCTGTGTGACCGCTGTGAGTGGCGGGGTCCGTTTCGGCGCTTGGTGCCGGGTCGGGTCATACTGATATGCGGCTCGAGAGGTGTCTCGAGCCTGCGCATGAATGGAAGTGGTGGAGTGACACAGAGCAGGCGCGAGATCCGTGCTGCCCAGCTGGCCGCCGAGAAGCGCAGTCGGCGAGCGGGTACGCGGCCCGAACCGAGCTCCGGCGAGCCCACTGGCGACGGCGACGCGCTCGAGTTCCGGGCCGGCGGTGGCCGCGGTGGAGGCGGCGGTCGGTCGGCGGGTGCGGGCGGCACGGGCCGCACCGGCTGGCGGCGCTGGCTCTTCCCGACCCTCAAGTGGGGCACCATCGCGGGGGCCGTGCTCTTCGTCCTCGGCGTCCTCGGGGTCTGGTTCGCGTATGCCCAGACGGATGTGCCCAAGCCCAACGAGTTCGCCAGCCGGCAGGTCTCGATCGTCTACTACTCCGACGGCAGGACCGAGATCGACCGCATCGTCCAGGACGAGGGGAACCGCCAGATGGTGGACCTCGCCAAGGTGCCCGACGCCGTCCAGAAGGCGCACCTGGCCGCGGAGGACCGCACCTTCTACGTCAACAACGGCATCTCGGTGGGCGGCATCCTCCGGGCCGTCAAGACGAGCGTCACCGGTGAGGCACAGGTGGGCGGGTCGACGATCACCCAGCAGTACGTCAAGAACTACTTCCTCAGCCAGGACCGGACGCTCGAGCGGAAGGCCAAGGAGATCCTCATCGCGGTGAAGATCGACGGTGAGATGGAGAAGGACCAGATCCTCCAGGACTACCTCAACACGATCTACTACGGCCGCGGCGCGTACGGCATCCAGACGGCGGCCCGCGCCTACTTCGGCAAGTCCGTCGAGAAGCTCACGGTCGGCGAGGGGGCCGTCCTCGCGTCGGTCATCAACGCGCCGTCGCTCTACGACCCGGCCGAGGGCGACAATGCGGCCGAGCGGCTGAGGCAGCGCTACGCCTACGTCCTCGACGGCATGGTGGAGGAGAACTGGCTCTCCGCCGCCGAGCGCGCGAAGTACACCGAGCTGCCCAAGATCAAGGACTACAAGGGCCCCCGGCTGTCGAAGGGCACGAGCGGCTACATCACCGCCGAGGTCAAGAAGGAGCTCGTCCGGATCGGCCTGACCGACCAGGACATCGCCAAGGGGGGTCTGCGGATCGTCACGACGATCGACCGCAAGGCGCAGTCCAACGCCGTCAAGGCGATGGCCGCGAACCTGCCCAAGGGGGTTCAGGGCGGACTCGTCGCGATCAAGCCGGGCGACGGGGCGGTCATCGCGATGTACGGCGGCTCCGACTACTCCAAACGGCAGCTGAGCAACGCGACCCAGGCGATCATGCAGGGCGGCTCCAACTTCAAGCCCTTCGCGGTGCTCGCGGCCGTGCGGGAGGGCATCTCGACGAAGACGAAGTTCGACGGCAACTCCCCGAAGGAGTTCGACGGCTACCCGCACCCGGTGAACAACTACGACGACCGCGACTACGGCAAGGTCGACATGCGCCGGATGATCGGCCGCTCGATCAACACCGCCTTCGTCCAGCTCAACGAGGAGATCGGCCCGGAGAAGACCCGCGAGGCGGCCATCGCCGCGGGCATCCCGGAGAAGACCCCGGGTCTGAAGAACGACCTGGGCAACGTCCTCGGCACCGCGTCGCCGCGGGTCATCGACATGGCCTCCGCCTACTCGACCATCGCGGCGCAGGGGGTGCGCTCGACGCCGTACGTCATCGCCAAGGTGACCACGGCGGACGGCAGCTACACCTACACCGCGAAGCCGACGACGCGCCGGGCCTTCGCCAAGGAGGTGACGGCGGACGTCACGGACGCGATGACGTACACGACGAAGGACGGCGGCACGGCCACGAAGATCGGCCGCGAGTTCGCCCGCCCCGTCGCGGCCAAGACCGGAACGTCCGAGGAGAACCTCTCCAAGTGGTTCAGCGGGTTCGTGCCGCAGATGGCCGTGTCGGTCGGGACCTACAAGCCCACCGAGGACGGCCAGTCCTCCGTGTCGCTCTCCCCCGAGGAGTCGGTCGCGCCTGACGGCTCGACCATCCCGGCCAACATCTGGCTCGACTTCATGAAGCCGACGTTCGAGGGGGTCGAGGCCCTGCCCTTCCCCCAGCGGGCTGGCATCGGCGACGAGGACGTGCCCACGGAGACCCCGACGACGACGGCGCCCACGACGACCACCACGACGGCGCCCACGACGACGACGACGGTGCCGCCGACCACCACCGAGCCGACGAAGACGCCGCCGGGCAAGCCGCAGGAGACGACGACCACGACGCAGGATCCCTCGATCTCGGTGACGGTGCCCTTACCGGAGGCCACGACGACCTCCACCAAGCCGGGCAACGGGAACTGATGGCCGGGGGCCGCAGGGCCGGGCTGGACGACCCCGTCGCCCGGGCCGCCACGGAGGTCATCGGCGGACCCCGCGGACGCCATGCCGCAGGCGAGCTGTCCTGGCTGCTGACCGCCGCCACGCTGTCCGCCCTCGCGGCGATCCCGGCGGGCTTCGGGATCGCCTTGCGGATCCCGTGCCTGCGGACCAGCTGGAAGGGCGACGGCCAGTTCTGGAACGCCTGCTACTCGGACCTGCCGAACGCCTACCGCGACGGCCACCTCGGTGCCGGCCTGGCGGCCTTCCTCCAGGGGAGTGACGGCTCACCGACCACGGGCCAGCCACCGCTCACGGGACTGGCCCTGATGGCCGTCGGGAGCCTCGTGCCGTCGGCGGATCGGGAGAGCACCCGGGTCGCGTGGTACTTCGCGCTCTGGGCCGTGCTGCTCACCCTGCTCCTCCTCGCCGTCGTCTGGATGGTGGCCTCCACCGCCCACCGCCCGTGGGCCGCCGCGCACGTCGCGCTCGCCCCGGTCGTCGCCCTGGTCGGCTTCGTGTCGGCCGACCTGCTCGGGGTGGCGCTCGCCAGTGCCGGGATGTGGGCGTGGGCCCGGCGGCGCCCGGGGGCGGCCGGAGTGCTCCTCGGCCTCGCGGTCGCGGCACGCTCCTACCCCGTGCTGATCCTCGTCGCCATCGGCCTGCTGGCGCTCCGTTCGGGACGGCTGCGCCCGTTCGCCCGCACGGCGGCCCACGCCGTGGCCACCTTCCTCGCCGTCCTCGGCGGGCTCTGGCTGCTCAACCCCGACGCGGCGGCGTCGTCCTACCGCACCTGGTTCTCCGCGGCGGCCGGCTACGGGTCGCCGTGGCTGCTGCCCCAGCTCGCGGGAAACCCCCTGCCGGCGTGGGGCCTCACGGCGCTCGCGGCCGGAGGCTGGGTCCTCGCCGTGGTCGCGGGCGCGGTGCTCGCGCTGGCCAGCCCGCGCCGACCGACGCTCGCCGAGGTGTCTCTCGTCATGGTCGGGATCGTCCTCGTGACGGGCAAGTCCTTCACCGTGCAGAGCTCGCTGTGGCTCGTCCCGCTGGTCGCCTGGTGTGTCGTGCAGTGGCGTGACCACCTGCTGTGGGCGGGCGCCGAGGCGCTGCACTTCGTCGCCGTGTGGCTGACGATCGCGGCCACCAAGGTCCCCGACCGGGGGATGCCCAACTCCTGGTATGCCTTCTTCTCGATGTTCAGGGTGATCGCCGTGCTCTGGCTCGTGACGATGGTCTGGCTCCGGGCGCGGGAGCGGTGGGGCCCGTCAGAGGGGGAGGCCGACGACCTCGCCGGTCCGATGCAGGACGCGGAGGACCGCCTCATCGTGAAGTTCTCCTGACGCACGGGGCCACGCCACCCACGGGAGCCCACGGCCGTGGCCGCGCCCCCATGGACCCCGAACGACGCGCGTGGCTGGGTGGTCCCCACCGATTTCGGGGTATGCCGCTGGGCCCGGTAGTCTTGCCGGGTTCGCCGTGTGCCCTTCCGCCCTGGGTGAGAGCCCGGGGCGGCCTGTGGAGAGAACCGACGTGATGTCGGACCGATCTGCAAGGCTGGGTAGCGGCGGGACGTTTCAACCCTCCTGTCACGAGAAGGACTCGTGACCGCCAAGACCGAAGGAGGTTGGGTAGAAGCATGCGTCAGTACGAACTCATGGTCATCCTCGACCCGGAGACCGAAGAGCGCACCGTCTCCACCACGATGGACAAGTTCCTGGGAGTGGTGAAGAAGGACGGTGGCACCGTCGAGAACGTCGACATCTGGGGCCGTCGTCGGCTCGCCTACGACATCAAGAAGAAGTCCGAGGGCATCTACGCCGTCGTCAACTTCACCGCAGAGCCCGCCACGGCTCAGGAGCTCGACCGCCAGCTGAACCTCAGCGAGTCGATCATGCGGACCAAGCTGCTCCGTCCCGGCGCCTGATCCTCTCGATCACCACCGATCACCCAACGAAGGACTGAACGGAGCCATCCATGGCAGGCGACACCGTCATCACGATCATCGGCAACCTGACCGCCGACCCCGAGCTGCGTTTCACGCCGTCGGGAGCGGCGGTCGCGAACTTCACCGTGGCCTCCACGCCTCGGATGTTCGACCGCCAGAGCAATGAGTGGAAGGACGGCGAGACGCTGTTCATGCGCTGCTCGGTGTGGCGCGACGCGGCGGAGAACGTCGCTGAGTCGCTCCAGCGCGGCACGCGGGTCATCGTCTCGGGCCGACTGAAGTCTCGTTCGTACGAGACCAAGGAAGGCGAGAAGCGCACGGTCATCGAGATGGACGTCGACGAGATCGGCCCGTCGCTCCGCAGCGCCACCGCGAAGGTCAACAAGACCCAGCGGGCTGGTGGCGGCGGTGGCGGCGGTGGCTGGGGCGCCGGCGGCCAGCAGGGCGGTGGCTGGGGTGGTGGCGGCCAGCAGGGCGGCGACGACCCCTGGGCCACCGGCGCCGGTGCTGGCCAGGGTGGTCCGGCGGCCGGTCAGCAGGGTGGTCAGCAGGGTGGTGGCTGGGGCCAGACGCCTCAGGCACCGCCGGGTGGTCAGCCGGCCCCGGGTGGTCAGCCCGCCCAGGGCGGTCAGCAGGGTGGCTGGGGCCAAGGGGCCCCGAGCTACGACGAGCCGCCGTTCTGATCGACCCCTTCCGGTTCGAGGTGTTCCGCGACTCTTGGTCGTCGGTCCTCACCTCGAACCACGGGGGCACGGAGCCCGCTTGCGCCGCTGAGCCAGCTCAGCGGCATACGAAACAGTTGTGAATCCCATCCCGGGGCCAGAACCCCGGGCTTTCCAGAAGGAGAGCACCACGATGGCCAAGCCCGTTGTGCGCAAGCCCAAGAAGAAGGCCAACCCGCTGAAGGCGGCGAAGGTCGAGAACATCGACTACAAGGACACTGCGCTGCTGCGCAAGTTCATCTCCGACCGCGGGAAGATCCGCGCTCGCCGGGTGACCGGGGTGTCCGTCCAGGAGCAGCGGCTCATCGCCACGGCCGTGAAGAACGCCCGTGAGATGGCCCTGCTGCCCTACTCGAGCTCGGCTCGCTGAGCCCGCTCGCTCGAGAAAGCAAGGAGAAACACCTCATGAAGCTCATTCTCACGCACGAGGTCAGCAGCCTCGGCGCCGCCGGTGACATCATCGACGTCAAGGACGGCTACGCCCGCAACTACCTGCTCCCGCGGGGGCTGGCGACGCCGTGGACCAAGGGCGGCCAGAAGCAGGTCGACGCCCTGACCAAGGGCCGCGAGGTCCGGGCCATCCAGGACATCGAGCAGGCCAAGTCCATCAAGGGCCAGATCGAGGCCCTGCCGGTCCAGGTCGCAGCGAAGGCCGGCCAGTCCGGTCGTCTCTTCGGTGCGGTCAGCAACGGCGACATCGCTGACGCGGTCAAGGCGGCGGGTGGCCCGCAGCTCGACAAGCGCAAGATCGAGGTCAAGCAGGCGATCAAGTCGCTCGGCGCCTACGAGGCGACCGTCCGACTCCACGCCGACGTGGCCGCGACGCTGAAGTTCGAGGTCGTGCCCGCCTGAGTCTCGGGCGGCTCGACCCGTCAGAGCCCGGTTCCTCGCAGAGGCGCCGGGCTCTGACGTACCCACCGCGCCCCTCGAGTCCGCCCCGCCCCCCACTCGGGCCGGGGCGCCTCACTCGAGTGCGCCCCGCGCCTCACTCGAGTGTGCACTTCCCGCCCTCAGGCGGACGCGCGGCGGATCAGCTCGGTCGGGAGGAGCGACACCCGCTTCGGCTTCTCGCCGGCCAGCAGGCGCAGCAGCGTGTCCGCCATGACGATCCCCATCTCCTTCGTCGGCTGGGCGACCGTCGTCAGCGGGATCGGCCCCCGCGTCGCGTACCGGCTGTTGTCGTAGCCGACGACCGCGACGTCCCGGGGGACGTTGTGCCCGCGGTCGGCCAGAGTCGACAGCGCCCCGCTCGCCATGGCGTCGCTCGCGACGAAGATCGCATCGAGGTCGGGGTGCCGATCCAGCAGCTCGGTCGCAGCGCGCGCACCGCTTTCCTCGGTGAAGTCTCCATGGGCGACGCGTTCGTCGGACAGCCCGGCCTCATGCAGGGCGTCCCGCCACCCGGCTGCACGGTCGAGTGCGGCGGGCATGTCCTGCGGCCCGGTGATGGTGCCGATCGCTCGCCGGCCAGAATCGATGAGGTATCGCGTGCCTTGCACGGCCCCGAGTCGGTTGTCGACATCGACGTAGTAGTCGGTGGGCCGCCCCGAGGCGCCTCGCGCGTGCATGGGCCGACCACCGAAGACCACGGGCAGCGCCTCGCCGATCGAGGCGAGGAAATGGTCCCCCGAGTGGTGCGAGACGACGAGCGCGCCGTCGACGTTGCCGCCGAGGAGGTAGCGGCGGGTCTTCTCCGTCGGGGAGCTCGGGTGGGCCAGCTGCAGGTTGAGCACGTAGTCGCTCGCATCGAGACGGTCGCTGATGCCCTGGACGATGTCGGCGAAGTAGGGATCCCCGAAGAATCGATGGGCGTCCTCGGGGACGACCAGGGCGATGGACATCGTGGCGCGGGCGACCAGCGACCGGGCGGCGCGGTTCGGCACGTAGTTCAACTCGGCGATGGCCGCCTCGACGGCGGTCTGGACCTCCGGACTCACCTTGGGCGAGGCGTTGATGACTCGGGAGACCGTCGCCCGCGACACGCCGGCCAGCCGGGCGACCTCCTCGAGGGTCGGCCGGCCGGGTACCGCCACCGCTCCGTGGGTCATACGTCACTGACTCCGCTCGTCGCCTGTGGGCTCCTGCGCCCATCGTCCTCGCCCCGCTCCCTGCTCACCACCGCAAGCTCGCGCGTCCGGATGATCCGGGCGTAGTCGAGGGCGCTGGCCTTCGGGGTCCGCTCCTGTGTGTCGTAGTCCACGCGGACGATACCGAACCGCTTGGCGTATCCCCACGCCCACTCGAAGTTGTCCATGAAGGACCAGTAGAAGTACCCCTGCACCGGCACCCCGGCCTCGACCGCGTCGACCACCGAGGAAAGGTGGGAGCGCACGTACTCGACCCGGGCCCGGTCGTCGACGAAGCCCTGCTCGTCGGGTCGGTCGTCGAAGGCGGCGCCGTTCTCGGTCACGTGCAGGGTGGTCCCCGCGGGGCCGGTGTACTCCTCGTGCAACCGGACGAGCAGGCGCGTCAGTCCTTCGGGCTGCACCTCCCAGTCCATCGAGGTCACCGGAAGGCCCCGGGGGTGCCCGTGCACCCCGTCCGCCGCAGGGAAGGGGGAGCGCGTCTGCCGGGTGGTCGCGGGAGCGCCGCTGAGGGCCGTGACCGGGGGGAGGTGGCTGAAGGCACCCCCGTTGTAGTAGTTCACCCCGAGCACGTCGATGGGCGCGGAGATCGTGGCGAGATCACCCGGACGGACGTGGTCCTCCAGGCCGAGCCCGGCTACGTCGGCCAGCACGTCGGCGGGGTACTGCCCCCGGAAGACAGGGTCGAGGAACATTCGGTTCATCTGTCCGTCGACGCGTCTGGCGGCGTCGACGTCGCACGGGTCGGCCGGGTTGACCGGGTCCGCCACGGTGAAGTTCAGGGTCAGGCCGAGCTGGAGGTGCGCGTCCCGGGAGCGCAGCGCTCGAACCGTCTGCCCGTGCCCGAGCATGAGGTGGTGGGCCGCGGCGAGGCCGTCAGCCGGCGACTGGCGGCCCGGGGCGTGCTCGCCGCTGGTGTACCCGACGAACGCGGAGCACCAGGGCTCGTTGAGGGTCGTCCAGGTGGACACCCGGTCCCCGAGCCGGTCGTGCACGGCCAGCGCATAGTCGACGAACCGGTCGGCGGTCTCGCGCACCGGCCAGCCGCCACGGTCCTCGAGCGCCTGGGGCAGGTCCCAGTGGTAGAGCGTGAGCCAGGGCGTGATCCCGGCCGTCAGGAGCGCGTCGACCAGGCGCTCGTAGAAGTCGAGGCCCTTGGCGTTCACCGCCCGGCCGTCAGGGCACACCCGCGCCCACGAAGTCGAGAACCGGTAGGACTGGACGCCGAGGCGCTGCATCAGCGCGACGTCCTCGGCGAACCGGTGGTAGTGGTCGCACGCCACGTCGCCCGTGTGGCCGTCGACGACCGCACCCGGGGTGTGGGAGAAGGTGTCCCAGATGGAGTCGGCCCGGCCCTCGACATGTCGCGCGCCCTCGATCTGGTAAGCGGCCGTGGCGACTCCGAGGACGAACCCCTCCGGCAACCGGCGGGCCGCCGCGCTCGGCGAGCCCGACTGCTGCTCAGCCCGATCGGCTGCTCGGTCGGAAGAAGTGGCGTTGAGGGTCATCCCTTGACTGCTCCTTGCATGATGCCGGAGACGAGCTGCCGCCCGGCAAAGACGAAGACGATGAGGAGGGGGATCGCGGCGAGGACGACCCCAGCGAGGACGAGCGAGTAGTCGACGTAGTAGGCCGCCTGCAGCTGCTGGAGCGCGACGGGCAGCGTCGGGTTCCCGGGCTCGAGAACGATGAAGGGCCAGAAGAAGTTCGTCCACGTCGCGATGAAAGTGAACAGCCCGAGCATGGCGGCACCGGGTCGCGCGGCGGGCAGGGCGACGTTCCAGAAGATCCGCAGCGTCGACGCGCCGTCCACGCGGGCGGCCTCGACCAGCTCGTCGGGCAGGGACTCGCGCAGGTACTGAGTCATCCAGAAGACACCGAAGGCGTTGACCAGTGCGGGCAGGATGACCGCCCACAGGCCCCCGATCCAGCCCAGCTTGGCCATCACGATGAAGAGCGGCACGACGCCGAGCTGGGTGGGCACGCACATCGTCGCGATGACGAAGAGGAGCAGCCCCTCCCGCCCGCGGAACCGCAGCTTCGCGAACGCGAACCCCGCCAGGGTCGAGAGCAGCACGACGAGCCCGGACACGACGGTCGAGACGATGATGCTGTTGCCCAAGGCCTTCCAGAACGGGAGCGTCGAGATCACGGTGCTCGCGTTCTCGAGAAAGTTGCCGCCCGGCAGCAGGGAGACCTCCCCGGTGTTGAGGGCGGCGGCGTCCTTGCTGCCGATGACGAAGGACCACCACAGCGGGAAGGCGCTCGCGAGCAGGACGATCGTGAGGAAGGCGTATGCCGCTGGGCTCGCTTGGGCGCGCCTGGCCACTCGTGCGGTGGTGCCCCTCGGCGAATCCGCAGCCCGGTGTCGGCGTTCGTCGACGCGCCGGGTGACGACGGTCATCGCTCCTCCTCCCTCGAGGCGATCCGGCGGATGACGAAGAAGTTGACGACGGCGATGGCGACGATGATGAGGAAGAGCAGCCAGGCGACCGCTGAGGCGCGCCCGAAGTTCTTCTGGTTCCAGCCGAGGTTGTAGAGGTAGATGGTGAGTGTCTGCCACTGCCGGTCTGCCCCGCCCTGGCCGTACTGGTCGAACATGCGCGGCTCGTCGAAGATCTGGAGGCCCCCGATCGTCGACGTGATGGTGACGAAGATGATCGTGGCCCGTAGCTGTGGGACCGTGATCGAGAAGAACGTCCGGATCCGGCCGGCACCGTCGATGAGGGCCGCCTCGTAGTAGTCCCGAGGGATCGTCTGCATCGCCGCAAGGAAGATCAGGGCGTTGTAGCCGGTCCACCGGAAGTTGACCATCGTCGCGATGGCGAGGTGGCTGGACAGGGTGTCCTTGTGCCATTGGACCGGGTCGAGCCCGACCCAGCCGAGGAGCTCGTTGACGAGGCCGTACCGGTCACCGAACAGGTCGTTGAAGATGAGCACGACGGCGACCGGAGCGATGACGTACGGCAGCAGCACGCCCATCCGCCAGAACCCCTTGGCCCTGATGCCGCTGTCGAGCGCGACGGCGATGAGCAGCGCGGCGATGACCTGGGGCACGCTCGAGAGCAGGAAGATGCTGAACGTGTTGCGCACGGCATTCCAGAAGAACCGCTGCTCGAGGACGTCCTGGAAGTTCTTCAGCCCGACGAAGTCGCCCTGCCCACCGATGAGGTGCCACTCGTGGAGCGAGACCCACGCCGTGTAGAGCAAGGGGAAGAGCCCGACGACGCCGAAGATGATGAAGAACGGGGAGATGTAGGCGTACGGCGAGGCCTTGGTGTCGAACCGGCTGAGGCGCTGGCGCCAGCGTGCGCGCTGGCTGGGGTGGTGACCCCCTGCCGGCCCGGCGGACGCGCTGGTCCGCGCGGGGACGGCCCGCTCGCCCGCCGGGACGGCGTCGACCGTGTCCCGGGGGGTCGAGCGCGCAGTGTCCATCTCGAGCATCAACCGAGGGCCTGCACATCGGCGACGAACTTCTCCCACGACACCTCGGGGGTGGCCGAGCCGTCCTCGACGCGGGTCAGGGCCTGCTGCATGGCGTCGTTGATGGGGAAGTACTTCGGGCCCTTGAATGGGCTCACGGTGACCGCCTTGGCGCGGTCGGCGAAGATCTGGCCGGTGGGGGCGTCGTTGAAGAACGGCACGGTGACCGAGGCCAGATCGGGGCTGTCGAGCGCGGCCTGCTGGCTGGGGAAGGCGCCGACCTTCTGGAACGCCTTGATCTGCTGCTCCGGCGCCGTGAGCCACGCCGCGAAGGCCTTGGCCTCGGCCTGGTGCTCCGACTGGGTGGGGACGGTCAGGTACGAGCCGCCCCAGTTGCCGCCCCCACCGGGGAAGGTGTTGGCGACATCCCAGCCCTTGACGCCCTTGGCGTTCCCCTCGATGACGCCGACCATCCAGCCGGGGCAGAGCATGGTGGCGAAGCCGTTGTCCTGGAAGCTGGCGACCCAGTCATCACTCCACTGCTGGAGCTTCGCGGAGAGCCCATCGGTGATGCCGGCCTTGACCACCGCGTCGTAGGTCTGCTTCACCTCGGGGTTCGTCGTGGCGATGACGTCACCCGCGGGGCTCTCGTAGGCCGCCTGGATCTGGTTGACCATGCCCTGCCAGGTCGCGCCGAGGCTGTCGAACCACGGCACCTCGGACTTCGCCGCGAACTGGCGCCCGGCGGCGAAGTAGCTGTCCCAGGTGTTCCCGAGGAGCTGGGCGACGGCCTCCCGGTCGGACGGCAGCCCGGCCTTCTCGAAGAGATCCCCGCGATAGCAGATCGCCTCGGGCCCGACGTCGGTGCCGTAGCCGATGAGCCGGCCCTCCTCGTCGGTGGCCGCCTTCACCTTCCAGTCGAGCCAGCGCCCCGTGACCTCGGGGGAGGTGAGGTCCACGAACTTGTCGGAGTACTGCATCAGCTCGGGAAGCCAGTCGACCTCGACGGCCTCGATGTCGGAGAGGCCGGAACCGGCGGCCAGGCGGGTGTTGAGGTTGTCGCGAGCCTCGTTGGAGGTGGCCGCCTTCTTGTGCTCGATCGTGATGTTCGAGTGGGTGGCCATGTACTCCGTGATGAGGTCTTCGTAGCCGAACTGGTTGAACGTCGCCAGCTTGAGGGTGATCGGGCCGGAGGTTGTTCCGAGCGGGTCGGGGGCGGAGCTGTCGGCCCCGGCGCTCGACCCGCACGCACTGAGGGCGAGGAGTCCGACAGCGACGGCGGAGAGTGCCTTAAGACTTTGGGTTCGGGTGGTCATTGGAGAGCTCCTTCGGTCTCAACCCAGTGTGAGGGGGGTGGGAGCGCTCTTCGTGGAGGTGTGAGAGCGCTCTCACGGATGAGAATGGGAGCAATCTTGCCGAGCGTCAACACCCGTTACCAATTCGTGATCCACCCTCGCGGTAACCGCGTTCCTTCCAGCCCCGCACGCCGAATCGGGGGGCGGGGCACCCAAGCGGGGCCCGGCGACACACGGCACTGCGGTGGACGGCAGGGCCCGAGGGCATACGGCACTGCGGTGGACGGCAGGGCCCGAGGGCACATGAGAATGCCCGCCCCTTCGGTCTCGTCGCCGAACTGTGACCGAAGGAGCGGGCTTGCCCTCAGCCCGGTGACCGACAGGGGAGGAGGTCACCGAGCCACTCAGGAGCAACTCACGAGATGACTATGCGCCCGTGACCTTAAAGAACGCTGGGAAGGTCCTCCGAAGATCCGGTTCACGCTCCGGTGACCATCCAGGCATCCTCGCGGGCTCGCCATCCCAGCACCGCGGCCCGCAGCCCCATCCAGGCCGTGAACCCGAGCCAGAGCAGCACGATGTCCAGGGCGGGGGAGTCGCTCGGGCCCCTGGCTCGGAGGGCGAGCACGAGGGGGAGGTAGCCGAGCAGGCTCACCAGCTGCCCCCACGCGAGCCAGCGACCGTCGCCCGCACCGATGAGCACCCCGTCGAGCACGAAGACGTAGCCGGCCACGGCCTGTCCCAAGCCGACGACGACGAGGGCGGCGGCCAGGGCGGTGCGCACGGGCTCGTCGCCGGTGAACAGGGGTGGCAGCACGCGATGCAGGGCAACGAGCACGAGGCCGATGCCGGCCCCTCCCCACACGCCCCAGCGCGTCATCGTCCGCATGGCGACGCGCACCCTGAGCTGGTCTCCGGCCCCCAGCGATCGCCCGACGATGGCCTGGGCGGCAATGGCGAGGGCGTCGAGGGCGAAGGCGAGGAAGGACCACACCGTGAGCGCGACCTGGTGTGCAGCCAAGGGCACGTCGCCGAGCGACGCAGCGGCCCACGTGGTGACCAGCAGCGCCGCGCGCAACGCCAGCGTGCGGATCAAGAGGGGCACGCCCGTGCGGGCCGCCGCGAGGATCCGCCCGGGGTGCGGATGCAACGAGGCCTCACGCGCTCTCGCGCTCCGGAGCAGCACAGCGACGAGCCCCACCGCCATGCCGGTCTGTGCGAGGACGGTGCCCCACGCGGAGCCGGCGATCCCCCAGCCGAACCCGTAGACGAGCAGGACGTTGAGGGCGATGTTGGCACTGAATCCCACGACCGAGGCGATGAGGGGCGTGCGCGTGTCCTGCAGGCCGCGCAGGACTCCCGTGACGGCGAGGATCGCGAGCATGGCGGGGATGCCGAGCGACGAGATGCGCAGGTAGGTCGTGGCTTGGACGATGACCGCCTCGGAGGCCCCGAACAGGGCGACGATCGGCTCGGCCAACGCGGCGACGACTGCTGCCGTGACGACGCCGAGTCCCCCCGCGAGCCAGAGCCCGTCGACACCGGCAGTGATCGCGGCCCGGAGGTCTCCGGCGCCGAGCTGGCGTGCCACGACACTCGTCGTTCCGTAGGCGAGGAAGACGAAGACACCGGCCGCCGTGAGCAGCGCGGCGCTGGCGACTCCGAGGCCGGCCAGCTCGGCCGTCCCGAGGTGCCCGACGATCGCCGAGTCGGCGAGCAGGAAGAGCGGCTCGGCAATGAGGGCCAGGAAGGCCGGCACGGCGAGCCGCAGGATCTCCCGATGGTGGCCTCCCGGCTCGCTCATCCCGCGGATCCCATGTTCTTGAGGGCCTCCGAGTACCACTCCTCACGGTGGCTCGCCTCGTCCCAGAGGACGGAGATCGTCGCCTGCCACTGTTCCTTGGACTCGACGGCCAGCCCGGGGTCGCGGAAGAGCGGGCGCAGGCACGCCGCGAGCTGCGGTGAGGTCAGACCCCGGTAGGGCAGGGCCGACTTCATGTACCGCTGCTGTCCCGCGGCTCGGACCGGGTCGGCGCCCCGCTCGAGAGCCAAACGCACGGCCGTCACGAGGTCGCGGTGCGCTCCCGTCTCGGCCATGGGCGTCAACCTAGCGGCCCCGCCTGACCAACGGGCACGAGGCCGCGCACCCACCCTGCGCTGGGGACGGTGGGTGCGCGGCCTCGGTCTCCGGGAGGTCAGCGCGCCCGGTAGGCCGTCCACATCGACGAGATGCGGCCGGACTGGTCCGGGGTGAACTGGTTGTAGCAGGCGTCGTAGCTGTAGTCCATGTAGTTGTGGATCGGGTCGAGACCCGGCAGCGAGCAGGAGTCCCGACCCTCGGGGCAGCCACTCGTCGAGGAGCCCTGGGCGGGCGTGTCGGCGACCTCGTCGTTCGTCGCGGTGCAGCCGCCCTGGAACGTGTGGTAGAGCCCGAACCAGTGGCCCGCCTCGTGCGTCGCCGTCTTGCCCTGGTTGTAGTTCGCGATCGAGCCGCCGGGCAGTGAGTCCCAGTGCACCCGTATGCCGTCGATCGAGGGGTTCTTGCTGTAGTCCCACGGGAACGTCGCGATGCCGAGGTAGCTGAAGTCGACGAGCCAGATGTTGAGCGCGTCGGCCCCGCCCTGCCGGGTCTTGGCCCGGTACTGCGTCGACTGACGGTCCTTGTGCCACTGGTTGTTGTAGTAGCGGTCCACGCCGGCGAGGGTGAAGGTGAAGCCGGTGTCCGCCGCCGCGGTCGACTCCCGACCCGCGAAGTTCTCGTTGAGCTCGACCATCTGCGCGTCGATCTGGGCCTGCGTGACGTCGCCTGCGCCCGAGGCGGAGGCCATGACGTGGAAGTACACCGGCACGGTTCCCGACGCCAGCGCGGTCTCGGCGCCGAGCGTCGGCTGGCCCTTGGCCTTGAGGATCGCATTGGTGCGGGCCTCGATGGCGCGCTGCTCAGTGATGGTGATGTCGCGGTGATCCTGACCGTAACCGCCACGGGCAGCGTCGGACTCGTCGGAGTGCGTCTCGGGGATGAAGCACTCGGCCGCGGTGTCGCCGAGAGCGAGGGGCCGGGCCTGCGCGGGTGCGGTCAGGCCGAGGGTGGTCAGAGCGAGCGCGCCCACGGCCGTGGCCGAGGCGATGCGAAGGGTGCGGGTCAGGCGCATCTGGGGAATCCTCCCGTCCGGGCCGCGGGGTCAGCGGCCGACGTCGGACATCCTGACTGAAGGTCAGCAGTTGCGCGCGTTGAAATGGAGGCTCACCGGGTCCGGAGCGTGATGAGGGGAATCTCCGGTGGGGCGAGGACCCGGACCGGCGGCCCCCAGGCACCGGCGCCGCGCGAGGTGAGGACGGGGACGTCACCGACGGGAGCGAGCCCGTCGAGCGTCGGCTGCTGAAGTCGCACGAGGACGTTGAAGGGCCAGAGCTGCCCGCCGTGCGTGTGCCCCGAGAGCTGGAGGTTGACGCCGCGGCCCTTGACGAGCTCGGCCATCCGTGGCTGGTGGGCGAGCAGGAGGGTGAAGACGTCCGGGTCGACACCGGCGAGGGCAGCATCGGCATCCGGCCCGGTCCCGTCCGTCCGGCCCCCCGAGGAGTCCGGCAGGCCGGCGATGGTGAGGGCTCCGCCGCCGGTCTCGATGGTGACGTTCTCGTTGTGGAGGACCTCGATGCCGAGGTCGTGCCACTGGTGCGCCCATTTCGCGGGCTCTCCCGAGATCACCTCGTGGTTGCCGTCGACGCCGTAGACGCCGAGGTCGGCATCGAGCCGGCGGAGCGCCTCGATCTGCGAACCGACGTGGGCCACCGTCCCGTCCGCGATGTCACCCGCGATGACGACCAGGTCGGGCTGCTCGGCGTTGACGAGGTCGACGACGCGCTCCGTGAACCCCGCGTCGCGGACCGGGCCGACGTGCAGGTCGGTGATGAGCGCGATCCGCAGCCCGTCCAGACCCACGGGCACGAGGTCGTTGGTGATCGTGATCGGGGTGATGGCCGGGTCCGCTGCCTCGCTGAGGCCGTAGGCGGTCGTGGCCAGCGCCACGATGACGACGGCCGGCACCCCGGTCCGGAGCACCGGTCGCCGCAGGTGGCGGCGCCCGGCCAGTCGCATCGGCAGGAGGACGAGCCCGAGCACGAGCGTCCCCACGATGAGGTACCAGAAGACCGCGAGCCAGGTCATCCCGAGCCAGGCCAGCCAACGAGTCCCCTCCGGGTCGATCACGCCGCCTTGGACGAGGAAGGCGAGGAGCATGGCCACCCACCCGAGAGCGAACACGACAGCGGAAGCGAGCTGGGCGGCATACGGCCATCGGGGGGTGACGAAGAGGCGACGGTGGAGGGCCCAGGTCACGAGGGCAAGGAGCACCGCGACGACGGCGACGAACACGGACACCGGGCAAGGATCTCAAACGGCTCCGGGTGGGCGCCGCGCGGCCCGGCGAGCCCTACGCCGGCGTGCCGAAACGGACGGCGTTGCGGGCCCGGGCCCGGGCGTGCTCGACCTCCCGGTCCTTCGGCGGGGCGCTCGTGGTGAGGTGCTCGAGCAGGTGCTGGGTGGCGTGGGCGACGGCCTCGACGGCTTCGTCGAAGGCGGCCTGGTTGGCCTGGCTCGGCTTGGCGCTGCCGCTGACCTTCCGGACGTACTGAAGCGCTGCCGCCCGCACCTCCTCGCTCGTCGCGGGCGGCTCGAAGTTGTGCAGCTGACGGATGTTCCGACACATGGTTCGAGGGTAACCCGGAGCGGTGACGACCGCGGGCGCCTCCTTTGCGCAGGGGTATGCCGCTGGGCTGGCTCCCCGGCTCGGGCTGGAGCTCGCGCGTGGCGGGGAACGTCGAGCCTGTGGACGACGCACAGGGGTGTGCTGGTTTCTTTCCACAGGGGGTGGACGAACGTCGTCGCAGGTCGTTCGGTGGGCTGGGCACGTGGATCCACAGTCGCGGCCACAGTTCCCACACATCTTGTCCACAGGCAGCGACGGCGTGTCGCGGCTACCTGTCCACACGTTGTCCACAGGCCAGCCCGCCAATTGGGCGGGCCACGTTGTGACGGGTGTGCCGGGGGCTCTACCGTGGGGCCTGCTCCGCTGGAGCCGCAGAGACCGGGGCCCTCCCCTCCGCCCTGGTCCGGGCTCCGAGTGAGGTGTCGGCGTGCCGGTGGCGTGGGGTGTCAGTGGCCCGTGGTGCAGTTGTGGTCAGGGGTCGGTACGTCGTCACGAAAGGGGAGCGAGTGTCGCTCGATGAGCTGAGCACGAGTGCGTTCGCGACGAAGGCGCGCGAGGACGGCCCGCCGGACGACCGGCTGCCACCTCAGGACGTCGGCGCGGAGCAGTCGGTGCTCGGCGGCATGCTCCTCTCGAAGGACGCCATCGCCGACTGTGTCGAGCAGCTCAAGGGCACCGACTTCTACCGACCGGCGCACGAGCTCATCTACGACGCGGTCCTCGACCTCTACGGCCGGGGCGAGCCGGCCGACGCGATCACCGTCGCGGACGAGCTGACCAAGCGTGGCGACCTGACCCGGGTCGGCGGGCAGGCCTACCTCCACCAGCTCATCGCCTCGGTCCCCACCGCTGCGAACGCCGGCTACTACGCGCAGATCGTCGCCGAGCGCGCGGTGTTGCGCCGCCTCGTCGAGGCCGGC
>Ga0209347_1000955_pt1 | contig 56861 bp, 52 predicted proteins | sample AutmiccommuBRH23_FD_187382 | JGI IMG/M metagenome (GOLD analysis project Ga0209347, IMG submission 187382) | Deep subsurface microbial communities from Mt. Terri, Switzerland - Autotrophic microbial communities BRH/23 (SPAdes) (version 2) | ecosystem: Environmental > Aquatic > Deep subsurface >... | reverse complement strand
CCGAGGCCGCTGCGTTGATCGCCACGCTCGCGGAGGGGCTCGCCGACACTCGTTGAGGCACGCCGAGCTGGGGCTGCCGAGACCGAGCAGCTTCAGCCACCCTGGTGCGCGGAGCACCGGACGAGCACCGGGCGCCGGTCAGCGGCCGAGCTCGGCCGCTCGCTCCCGGTACTCCTCGGTGGAGATCTCTCCGCGCGCGTACCGCTCGGAGAGGATGTCACGCGCGCGAGACGCCCCTGCGCCGCCGCCCGGAGTGGCAGCCGTGGTCCCGGATCGCATGAGAAGCACGACGACCGCGACGATGGCGAGGACGATCAGGACCCAACCGACCCACATGCCGACCCCTGCCATGCCCCAGCCCATTCCGTACCCGTGTGAGAACACCGGCGAACCCCTCCTCGGTCAGATGGTCCCTCCAGGATGCGCCGGTACACCTCCCGGTGCGGGGTACCTGCGACTAAGGTTTGATGAAGGTCTTGCGGGTCATTCCCCCGTGGCGAGCTGAGCCGGGTCGAGCTGAAGCCGCCGGAGCAGCTGGGCGTTGGCCGCCACGACGATCGTCGAGACGGACATCAGCACCGCTCCGACGGCGGGGGAGAGCACCACGCCCACCGGGGCGAGCACTCCCGCGGCGAGCGGGATCGCCACGATGTTGTAGCCGGTGGCCCAGGCCAGGTTCTGCCACATCTTGCGGTAGCCCGCTCGGGAGAGCTCGATGACGGAGAGCACGCCCCGTGGGTCGTCCGCGGCGAGGATGACCCCGGCGGACTCGATGGCGACGTCCGTCCCCGCCCCGATGGCGATCCCGACGTCGGCACGGGCCAGGGCGGGTGCGTCGTTCACGCCGTCGCCAACCATCGCAACCCGATGGCCGCGGCTCTGCAGGTCGGACACGCGGCTGTCCTTGTGCTGCGGGAGCACCTGGGCAAACACCTCGTCGATCCCGAGGTCGCGGGCGACGGCGTCGGCCACCTGCTGGGCGTCGCCAGTGATCATGGCGACCCGGACTCCGCGGCGGTGAAGGGCGTCGACCGCCTCCCGGGACTCCTGACGCACCGTGTCCTCCAGGGCGAGGGCGCCCACGACGGCATCGTCGCGGAGCACGTGCAGGACCGCGGCACCCCGGTCCCTCCAGGCGCGGGTCGCGTCGTCGAGGGGGTCGTCTGCGATGCCGCGTTCCGCGAGGAGCGCCGGCCCGCCCACCGCGACCCGATGGCCGTCCACCTCGCCCTGAACCCCGCGGCCGGACAATGCCTTGACCCCTTCGGCGGTCGGCAGGCGGACGCCCGCATCGTGCGCCGCGCGCACGATGGCGCGGGCCACTGGGTGCTCGCTGTCGGTCTCCACGGCCGCAGCGAGGGCGAGCAGCGCGTCCCTGTCGAGGCCGGGGACGACCGCGACGTCGGCGACCGCGTGGGTGCCATGGGTGAGCGTCCCCGTCTTGTCGAACAGGACGGTGTCCACCGACCTCATCCGCTCGAGTGCCAACCGGTTCTTGACGAGCACACCGGACCGCGCCGCGCGTTCGGTCGAGATGGAGATCACCAGGGGGATGGCCAGCCCGAGCGCATGGGGACAGGCGATGACCAGGACCGTGACGGTCCGGGTGACGGCGTCGTCCGTGCTGCCGAGCAGGCTCCACACCACGAAGGTGATCGCACCGGCGCCGACGGCGAAGAAGAAGAGGAACCGGGCGGCACGGTCGGCGAGGGCCTGGGCGCGCGACGACGAGGCTTGGGCGTCTGCGACGAGGCGCTGGATCCCGGCGAGCGCGGTCTGCTCCCCGACGGCGGTGATCTCGACCCGGAGCGAGCTGTCCGTGGCGACGCTCCCCCCGACGACGTCGTCCCCGGACCGGCGGCTCACCGGCCGCGACTCCCCGGTGATCATCGACTCGTCGAGGTGAGCTTCGCCCTGAACGACCCGTCCGTCTGCGGGTACGCGCCCCCCGGGGCGCACCAGCACGGTGTCTCCGGCGCGGAGGTCGGTCAGGGCGACCTCCGTGACGCTCTCGCCGTCGATCCGTTCGGCACTGTCGGGCAGGAGCGCAGCGAGGGCGTCGAGTGCTCCCGAGGCGGCGCCGAGCGCTCGGGTCTCCAGCCAGTGCCCGAGGAGCATGACGTCGATCAGCAGCGCCAGCTCCCACCAGAAGTCCAGCTCCATCGTCCCGAACCCGAGCGTGGTGGACCACGAGGCGATGAAGGCGACGGTGATGGCGAGGCTGACGAGCATCATCATCCCCGGGCGCCTGTCGCGCGCCTCGGTGAAGGCCCCGGTGAGGAAGGGCCACCCGCCGTAGAGGTAGACCGCCGTCCCCATCACCGGCGAGACGAGTCCGGAACCTGGGAAGGTGGGCGGTGTGTAGCCGAGCAGGTGCCCGAGCATCTCGCTGAAGACGAGCACCGGGACGGTCAGGACGAGGCTGACCCAGAAGCGGTCCCGGAACTCCGTGACGTGATGCGCGTGCCCGGCGCTGCCGTGACCCGCGTGGGCCTTCTCGGCTGCCGCTTCCCCGTGGCCCGCCCGAGTGTGGTCGGCTTCCGCGGGACCTTCATGCAACGCCTGTGATGGGGCGTGCGCCTGGACGCCGTGCTTGGTGCTGTGCTCGTTGCTCATGCTGGCCCCTCTCCCCGGTAGACACCTCTATACCCCGGAGGGGTATAAGTCGCAAGTGGGGAAGGGGTCGCCGCTCTGCATGGCACCCGTGATCCACTCACCGTCGCACGCGGTCCGGGCCCTCGCACGTCCTCCACCTCGTGATCGGCTTGACAGGCCGGTTCGGCCCGCTGACTCTTGACTGGGCACGGGCGGCTCACGGTCACGCGCGCTCACACGACGCCACCTGAGGTGACGTGAGGAGGTAGCCGTGAGAATCGCTGTGATTGCCCCACCGTGGCTGACGGTCCCACCGGCGGCGTATGGCGGCACGGAGTCCGTGGTCGACCAGCTCTGCCGGAGGTTCCACCGACTGGGCCACGACGTCATGCTCTTCACGACCGGCGACTCGACCTGCCCGGTGCCGACGAGATGGCTCTACGAGCGCGCGCAGGGATTCGGCCCGACGAGCTCGCTCACGGAGCTGCGTCATGTGATCCATGGCTACGAGTGTGCCCGGGACTACGACATCGTCCACGACCACACGGTGATCGGGCCGGTGTACGCCGCGGGGCGCTTCGACGGTCCCGTCGTGACCACCAACCACGGCCCGTTCAACTCCGAGCTCCTCGACCTCTACCGTTCGACCGACGGCCACGTCTCGCTCATCGGCATCTCGCAGCATCAGGCCAGCACCTCCGACGGGGTGACGGTGTCGCGAGTGATCCATCACGGCATCGACCCCGAGGCCTATCCGGTCGGGAGGGGCGACGGCGGCTACCTGATGTTTCTCGGGAGGATGACGCCGGAGAAGGGTGCCCGGAGGGCAGCCCTGATCGCAGCGCGGGCCGGAGTGCCCCTGCTGATCGCCGCGAAGATGCAGGAGCGGCACGAGCAGGAGTACTTCGAGCAGCAGGTCAGACCCCTGCTCGACGATCGGATCCGGTACGTCGGGGAGCTCGACCACCGAGCGAAGGTGACGCTCCTCGGCGGCGCATCCGCCCTGCTCAACCCGATCGGCTGGCCCGAGCCCTTCGGTCTCGTGATGATCGAGTCTCTCGCCTGCGGTACGCCCGTTCTTGCGTTCCCGAACGGCTCGGCCCCGGAGATCGTGGAGGAAGGGCTGACGGGGTATCTGTGCGCGACCGACGAGCAGATGGTCCGCCGGATCAAGGAGATCCCCCACTTGAGCCGCGCCGCGTGCCGGGCTGTCGTGGAGGACTACTTCTCCACCGCCCGCATGGCGGCGGAGCACCTCGACCTGTTCACCTCCATCCTCTCCGGTCCCGGTTTCGGCGCAGTCGCATGACTATCGGCCCGCTGAGCGAGGTGACATGCGTCCGAGGGGAGTCCTTCATCATCTCGGGCCCGTCGGGTGACGCGTCGCCGCACGGCGATCAGGGGATGTACGTCCGGGACACCCGATTCCTCGACCGGTTGGAGCTGCTCGTCGACGGCGCCACGCCGCTGCCTCTCTCCGGCGGTTCGATCGACGCCGCCCGCGCCATCTTCCACGCATACCTCCCCCCAGGCGAGCGCGCGGTGACCGACGCGACCGTCCTCGTGACCCGCCGACGGATGGTCGACGGGGGGCTCCACGAGGAGATCGAGCTGCTGAACGCCGGCGAGGTGGCGGTCGAGGTTGACGTCGAGCTCGTGACCGGGACCGACTTCGCCTACATCTTCGACGTCAAGCACGGACGACGTCTGGCCCGGATCCCGGCGGAACACCACGACGGAGGGCTGGAGTACCGACGCCCGGGCGGATGCGAGCGCGTCACGCTGCGCAGCCCGAACCTGATCCCGGACGGGGACCGGCTGCGAGCGATTCTGCGGCTCGAGCCCGGTCGCGCGATGCGATGCTGCGTGGACGTCACCGTCGAGGACATCCACGGCCGGACCGGTCCGAAGGGCGGCTGCTCCGTGCTCCGAGATCCGCTGCCGCCCCGGCTGGACGAGCACGATCCCGGGATCCTTCCCTCGGTGCTCGCCAGCGAGCCCCGGTTCGGACGGCTGGTGCGCACGGCGATCGCCGACCTCCGCTCGCTCGAGCTGCGCGACACCGCGGCGCCGGCAGACCGCTTCCTGGCCGCGGGCAGCCCCTGGTACCTCACGCTCTTCGGCAGGGACTCGCTCTGGGCGGCCCTCATGGCGCTTCCTCTCGACGTGGACCTTGCCGGCGGTACCTTGCGCGTCCTGGCCCGGCGGCAGGGCACGGTGGTCAACCACGACACCGAGGAGGAGCCGGGGAAGATCCTGCACGAGGTGCGTCGCGGGTCCATGGCGGACCGCGGCGACCTGCCGGCCCGGTACTACGGGACGGTCGACGCCACTCCGCTCTTCGTCATCCTTGCTCACGAGGCGTGGTGCTGGGGCCTTGGGGCCGCCGAGGTTCGCGAGCTGCTGCCGCACGTCGAGGCCGCGCTCGCGTGGGTCCGGGACTTCGGCGGCGCCGATGGCGACGGCTTCGTCAAATACGTCCGGCACGGCGAAAGGGGGCTGGCCAACCAGGGGTGGAAGGACAGCCACGACGGGATCCGGTTCGCGGATGGCACGATCGCCCGTGCTCCGCTGGCCCTGTGCGAGGTCCAGGGCTACGCGTTCGCTGCCGCCGTGCGCGGTGCGGAGCTGCTGGACCGATTCGGCCGGCCGGGAGGTCAGGAGTGGCGGGAGTGGGCGGCGCAGCTGCGGGGCCGCTTCCGGCAGCACTTCTGGGTGGAGAACGCCGAGGGCAGGTACCCCGCCGTCGCCCTCGACCGGGACCATCGCGCCGTCGACTCCGTCGCCAGCAACATGGGGCACCTCCTGTTTACCGGGATCCTGGATACCGACGAGGCCTCGCTGGTGGCGCGCCGCCTCGCCGCACCCGACATGACCAACGGCTACGGCCTGCGCACGTTGTCGAGCAAGAGTGGCGGGTACAACCCGATCTCCTACCACTGCGGGTCTGTGTGGCCGCACGACACCGCCATCGCCGCGTGGGGACTTGCCTCGACCGGGAACGCGGCGGCGGCGGGCGGCCTGATCGATGGACTCGTGACTGCCGCACCCACCTTCGGGTTCCGGCTCCCGGAGCTGATGGCGGGCGTCGGTGCGGACCAGTCCCCGGTGCCCGTCCCGTACCCGGCATCGTGCCGACCCCAGGCATGGGCCGCAGGCGGCGCCCTGCTGCTCGTTCGCGCCCTGTTCGGACTCGACGTGCGGATTCCCGAGGCGACGGTGACGGTCCGTCCGGTCCGGGTGCCCAGGATCACCCGGATGGCCGTCCGGGGCATCCCGCTCGCCGGCGGCCGGCTGCACCTGAGTCTCGATGACGACCACGTCGACGTGGAGACCGAAGGGCTTGATCACCTCACGGTGGTCCGGGCGTGAGGCGCAGAGGGGGAGCGAGCGGTGCCCCGAGGGGGATTCGAACCCCCACTGGATCGGGTTTGAGCCGAACGCCTCTGCCAGTTGGGCTATCGGGGCATGACTCCGGCGCGACGGCCCGAACGGGTGCAATACCGGGGCATCGGAGGTCCGCACTAGGCTAGCGCGCGTGACCGCGAACGACGCCAAAGAGCCCAACACCCTCGACATGCCCACCGGCGGTGCCCTGGCGGACGAAGGGGAGGCGGAGAAGTCACCGACGACAGCCCGGCCGCCCCGGCGCGCCCTTGTCGTGGAGGACGAGGCCCTCATCCGCATGGATGTGGTCGAGACCCTCCGCGAGGCCGGCTATGAGGTGGTCGGTGAGGCCGGGGATGGGGAGACCGCCGTACGACTCGCGCTCGAGCTGCGGCCCGACGTCGTCGTGATGGACGTCAAGATGCCGGTGATGGACGGGATCACGGCGGCGGAGAAGATCGCGAAGGAGCACGCGGCCGCGGTCGTCCTGCTCACTGCGTTCTCCCAGACGGAGCTCGTGGAGCGGGCGCGTGACGCCGGCGCCATGGCCTACGTGGTCAAGCCCTTCACGCCGGCGGACCTGCTCCCGGCGCTCGAGATCGCGATCTCCCGGTACAGCCAGATCACGGCCCTGGAGTCGGAGGTGGCGGACCTCGCGGAGCGCTTCGAGACGCGCAAGCGGGTGGACCGGGCCAAGGGGCTGCTGATGACGAAGATGGGGCTCACCGAGCCGGAGTCGTTCCGCTGGATCCAGAAGACGTCGATGGATCGCCGGTTGACCATGCGCGAGGTGGCGGACGCCGTGATCGAGCAGGTGGGCGCGGACTCCTGAGCACCCGGGGCGCGGAAGCGTCGAGCCGTCCCGGCGCACTTCCCCTCATCCCGCCGTCCCGTTAGTGTCGTCGCATCGCGCCCCTGCCCCTAGGCGGCGGATCCTGCTCGAGGAGGCTCGCTGACGTGCGTCCCGGCATCGAGGTCCGTCCGATCGAGCCCCATGACATGGACGAGCTGGTCGGCCTGTGCCTGACCGCGCGGCACGAGTCGTGGGCCGGCCCACAGGTCTGCTCCACGGACGGGGCCGTGATCGCTGACCAGATCGGAGCGCTCACCGGGGTCCCGGGAGCAGCGATCCACGTGGCCCTGTCCGATCAGCGGGTCGTCGGGCTGCTGTTCGGCCGCGTGATCGCCCCCAACGTGTTCACGGACCAGGCCCACTTCGCCGTCGAGGCCCTGTACGTCGACCCCAAGCATCGGCGACGTGGGGTGGGCCATGCGCTGATGCTGGCCGCCGCGGAGGCCGCCCTGGCCGCAGGCGCCGAGCACGTCTTCGCGGCCCCGATCCCAGGGGCCCGTGGGATGCAGCGCTTCCTCGTCCGGCTCGGCTTCACCGCGGCCGCAGCACACCGCGTGATCAGCACGAACGTCCTGCATCGACACCTGACTGCCGACGGCGGCGCCGGTCGGCGCCAGGGGCCGCGCGGTCTGGAGGACCTGATCGCTCGGCGGCGCCGGACCCGCGCGGAGGACCCCGGGGACGGTCCCGCCCCTCAGGGGCGCGCGTCGATGAGCATGCAGGTCAACCGCGCGGTGCAGACGCGTCTCCCGGCCGAGTCGACCACGACGATCTCGTAGCTCGCCGTCGTCCTGCCGAGGTGGATCGCCGTGGCGGTCCCGGTCACAGATCCCTGCCGCAGCGAACGATGGTGGGTGGCGTTCACCTCGATGCCCACGGCCTGACGGTCCGCTCCGGCGTGCAGCGCGGCGCCGTAGGAGCCCAAGGTCTCCGCGAGCACCACCGACGCGCCACCGTGCAGGAGCCCGTACGGCTGGGTGTTCCCGGCGACGGGCATCGTCGCGACCAGGCGCGTAGGAGAGGCCTCGAGCAGCTCGATGCCCATCCTCTCGATGAGAGAACCCGCGGCCTCGTCGCGCAGGGACCCGAGAAGCTCGGCCTGGGTGTGTGCCGCCTCGTCGTCGTGCGGACGCTCGGTGTGGGTGTCGGTCATGGCAGCTAGGTTGGCACCTGTGACGGACGTGGCGCGAACCAGGCCCCTGCTGCTGCTCGTCGACGGGCACTCGATGGCCTACCGCGCGTTCTTTGCGCTCCCGGTGGAGAACTTCTCGACGACCACCGGGGAGCCCACGAACGCCGTCTACGGGTTCACGGCGATGCTCGCCAACCTGCTCCGGGATGAGAAGCCGACCCACGTCGGCGTGGCGTTCGACGTCGGGCGCACCACGTTCCGCACCGAGCAGTTCCCGGCCTACAAGGCCACCCGCGACGTCACGCCGCCGGACTTCAAGGGCCAGGTGCCGCTGATCAAGGAGATCCTCGGCACCCTGCGCATCCCGACCATCGAGAAGGACCAGTACGAGGCCGACGACGTCATCGCCACCCTGGTGCGGTCGGCGATCGCCGACGGCATGCAGGTGCTGGTCTGCACGGGCGACCGCGACGCCCTCCAGCTGGTCAGCGACGACGTGACCCTGCTCTACCCGCGCAAGGGTGTCTCGGACCTCGTGCGCTTCACGCCGGCCGCCGTGGTGGAGAAGTACGGGGTGGACCCCGGGTCGTACCCGGACCTCGCCGCACTCGTGGGGGAGTCGAGCGACAACCTCCCGGGCGTTCCCGGGGTCGGTCCCAAGACGGCCGCCAAGTGGATCGTCGCCTACGGGGGACTGGACGGTGTGCTCGCCGCCGCGGCCCAGGTCCCGGGAAAGGCGGGGGAGAGCCTGCGGGAGCACGCCGACCAGGTGCGGCTGAACCGGCAGCTCAACCGTCCGGTCGACGACCTGGACCTTCCGCTGACGGTGGACGACCTGATCGTCCGCCCGTGGGACCGGGAGGCGATGCACGCGGTGTTCGACGCCCTGCAGTTCCGCGTCCTGCGCGAGCGCTTGCTGGCCATGGTCCCCGAGGAGCAGGGGGATCCGGAGGGGTTCGATGTGGAGGTCGTCACACCGGCCCCCGGGACCCTGGCCGCCTGGCTGGCCGAGCGGGCAGGACGGACGCTCGCCCTCGACGTGACCGGTCTCCCCGCGCCGGCGAGGGGTGATGCCTGGGCCCTGTCGATCGCCGACGGGCCGGGTCGCGCCGCGGCGCTGGACCTGACGCAGATCGACCCGCGGGACGAGGTCGCCCTGGCTGCCTGGCTCGCCGACCCCGCGCAGCACAAGGCGGTGCACGGGGCGAAGGACGCGTGGCACTCCCTCGGTGGCCGGGGGCTGTCGCTCGCGGGTGTCACGTTCGACACCCTGCTCGCGTCCTACCTGTGCCACCCGGATCAGCGGTCCTACGACCTCTCCGATCTCGCGGTCCGCCACCTCCATCGCGAGCTGCGGACCGAGGCCGTCGCCGACGACGCGGCGCAGGGCTCGCTCGACCTCGACATCGACGGCGGCTCCGCAGCCGGCCGGTCGGCGGTCCGGGCCGCCGCCGTGAGCGAGCTGACCGACGTGCTCGGCGCGGATCTGGACGACCGAGCCTCACGCAGGTTGCTCGAGGACCTCGAGCTTCCACTGGTCGGCGTCCTCGCTGCGATGGAGCAGGCGGGTGTCGGCGCCGACGTCGCGTATCTGTCCGGGCTCGAGCGGGACTTCGCCGCGGCGGTGTCCGACGCCGCCTCCGAGGCGTACGCGGTGATCGGCCGAGAGGTGAACCTGGGCTCGCCCAAGCAGCTCCAGGAGGTCCTCTTCGACCAGCTCGGGATGCCGAAGACCAAGCGGATCAAGACCGGCTACACCACCGACGCTGCCGCCCTCGGTGAGCTCTTCGAGCAGACGCAGCACCCCTTCCTCGCCCACCTTCTGGCCCACCGGGACGCCTCGCGGCTGCGCCAGACCGTCGAGGGGCTGCTCCGCTCGGTGGCGGACGACGGGCGCATCCACACCACCTTCCAGCAGACGATCGCTGCGACCGGCAGGTTGTCGTCGACGGACCCCAACCTGCAGAACATCCCGATCCGCACCGAGGCGGGCCGCCGCATCCGACGTGCCTTCGTCGTGGGGGAGGGCTACCAGACCCTGCTCACCGCGGACTACAGCCAGATCGAGATGCGGATCATGGCCCACCTGTCCGAGGACGAGGGCCTGATCACCGCCTTCCGGTCCGGCGAGGACCTGCACCGCTTCGTCGGCTCACGCGTCTTCGGCGTGCCGACGGACCAGGTCACGCCGGAGATGAGGTCGAAGATCAAGGCGATGTCGTACGGGCTGGCGTACGGGCTGTCGTCTTTCGGCCTCTCCAAGCAGCTGGGGGTCTCCGTCGGTGAGGCGGCCACGCTGATGGAGGACTACTTCGACCGGTTCGGTGGGGTGCGCGACTACCTGGCGGGCGTCGTGGCAGAGGCCCGTCGCACGGGCTACACCGCCACCATCCTCGGTCGCCGTCGATACCTCCCGGACCTGACCAGCGACAATCGCCAGCGGCGGGAGATGGCCGAGCGGATGGCGCTGAACGCTCCCATCCAGGGCAGCGCAGCGGACCTGATCAAGGTTGCGATGCTCGCCCTCGACGGGACGCTGCGCGACCGTGGCCTCCGGTCGCGGATGCTGCTTCAGGTGCACGACGAGCTGGTGCTCGAGGTAGCCGCGGGTGAGCGCGAAGAGGTCGAGGAGGCCGTGCGGACCGCGATGGGCGGGGCATACCCGTTGTCGGTGCCCCTGGATGTCTCGGTCGGTACCGGATCGAGCTGGCACGACGCCGGGCACTGAGCCGCACCCGCGCGGCGGACGGGGGTCGGTCAGGCCTTGCGGGTGCAGAAGATCGCCGTTCCCGGCAGCACGACGCCCCGCTCCGGCCCCCAGCCTCCCCAGACCCTCCGATGCCCCTCGGGCCATTCCGGCTCGACGAGCCGCTCGAGGACCAGGCCCGCCCTGGTGATCTCGCCGACGTGGTCGCCGAGCGTCCGGTGGTACTCGGCATACGTGACGTGACCGGTGTCGTCGGTCTCCACGTAGGGCGTCCGATCGAAGTACGAACGGGTGGCCGTGAGCCCCGCTGCGGTCGGATCGTCCGGGAAGGCCCACCGTACGGGATGCGTGACCGCGAACACCCAGCGCCCGCCGGGGCGCAGCACCCTGCTCACCTCGGCATGCACCCGGTCGGCGTCGGACACGAACGGGAGCGCCCCGAAGGCGGTGAACGCGACGTCGATGCTGGCGTCTGGCAGCGGAAGGGCTCGGGCATCCGCCTGGACCGTCGGCGTTCGCACCCCGAGCTCGTCGTCCAGCCGGCCCGCGGCGGCGAGCATCCCGGCCGAGACGTCAGTCGCCAGGACCTCGGCTCCGCGGCCGACCAGCCAGCGTGAGCACTGGGCGGCGCCGCACCCGACTTCGAGCACGCGGCGGCCGTGCACCGGCCCCAGCAGCTGGGCGTCGGACTCCCGCAGGCCCTCCGGGCACCAGCAGAAGTCCGCAGCACCGAGGAACGCCCCGTGCTCCGTCAGGTACTCGGTGGCGTGGGCGTCCCACCAGGCGCGGGCGACCGAGCCACCGACGTCGTCGGGCACGGCCGCGAACCCCGCGAAGCGCGCCTCCCTCATCCCACTGACCTCCCCGGTGTCTGCCGCCATCCTCCCAGCCGGGGCCCGGCGGTGGGCCGCGCCCGGCCGATAGGGTGGCGGCGTGCGAATCGGACTCCTCACCGGCGGCGGGGACTGCCCCGGCCTCAATGCGGCCATCCGTGCCGTCGTCAAGCACGGCATGGGCACCTACGGGCACACGATCATGGGCTTCCGCAACGGTTGGCGGGGCGTGGTGGACGGCGACGTCCGCGAGCTGGGCCGCCAGGACATCCGCAACGTGCTCCCGGTGGGCGGGACGCTGCTGGGCACCGATCGCTACCACCCGCACCGCAACTCCGGCGGCATGGAGGCCGTGCTGGCCACGCTCGAGGCCGAGCGGATCGACGCGGTCATCTGCATCGGCGGAGACGGGACGCTACACGCGGCCAGCAAGGTGGCCGAAGCCGGAGTGAACGTCGTCGGCATCCCCAAGACGATCGACAACGACGTCGAGGGGACCGACCTGTCCATCGGGTTCCACACGGCTGTGAACATCGCCACGGAGGCGATCGACCGGCTGCACACCACGGCGGAGAGCCACAACCGGGTGATGGTGGTCGAGGTGATGGGGCGGCACACCGGCTGGATCGCCGTGAACGCGGGGATCGCAGGCGGGGCGGAGATCGTCCTTGCCCCCGAGGACCCCTTCGACATCGATCAGGTCGTGAAGTTCCTCAAGCACCGGCACCGGGCTCATGCCTCCTTCTCCATCGTGGTGGTCGCGGAGGGCGCGGAGCCACGGGAGGGGAGCTCGATGAGCTTCACCACCGAGACCGGCCCGTTCGGCGCGATCGTCGCCGGCACCGCCAGCGAGCAGGTCGCGGCTCAGATCGAGCAGCGGACCGGGTTCGAGACGAGGGTGACGATCCTGGGCCACGTGCAGCGGGGCGGCTCACCGACGCCGACGGACAGGATCCTGGGCAGCCGGTTCGGGGTGGCCGCCGTCGATGCCCTGCAGGACGGGCACACCAACGTGATGACCGCCCTGCGGGGTGATGACGTGGACCTCGTGCCGCTGGCGGAGATCGCCGGCAAGGTCAAGCAGGTGCCGGCCGATCTGCTCCGGGCCGCTCAGGTGCTCGCCTGACTCGCGTCCTTTGACCCCTCCTCGACAGCGCACCTAGGATGGTCAGCGGTGTAGCACGTCTCGATTCGGGTCATGCCCGTCCGAGCCATCCCCTGTGCTTCCCGGGTTGCACGACCCGAGGTCGGCGCAGCGCTGCAGCACTCAGCACCATTCCCTGTCCGCACTAGTCCCTGTCCGCATCGGAGTCCACCACTCAATGACCATCTCCACTACCAAGCCGACGACGCCGCAAGTCGCGATCAACGACATCGGCACGAGCGAGGACCTTCTCGCCGCGATCGACGCGACCATCAAGTACTTCAACGACGGCGACATCGTCGAGGGCACCATCGTCAAGGTCGACCGTGATGAGGTCCTCCTCGACATCGGCTACAAGACCGAGGGTGTCATCCCTTCTCGCGAGCTCTCGATCAAGCACGACATCGACCCCGACGAGGTGGTCAAGGTCGGTGACATGGTCGAAGCGCTTGTCCTGCAGAAGGAGGACAAGGAGGGTCGACTGATCCTGTCCAAGAAGCGCGCTCAGTACGAGCGGGCCTGGGGCACGATCGAGAAGATCAAGGAGGAGGACGGCGTCGTGGTCGGCACCGTCATCGAGGTGGTCAAGGGTGGTCTGATCCTGGACATCGGCCTGCGCGGGTTCCTGCCCGCGTCGCTGGTCGAGATGCGACGGGTGCGCGACCTCCAGCCGTACGTCGGCAAGGAGATCGAAGCCAAGATCATCGAGCTGGACAAGAACCGCAACAACGTCGTGCTGTCCCGCAGGGCGTGGCTCGAGCAGACCCAGTCCGAGGTCCGTTCGACCTTCCTCCAGACGCTGGCCAAGGGCCAGGTGCGTCCGGGTGTCGTGTCGTCGATCGTCAACTTCGGCGCCTTCGTCGACCTGGGCGGCGTGGACGGACTGGTGCACGTCTCCGAGCTGTCCTGGAAGCACATCGACCACCCGTCCGAGGTCGTCGAGGTCGGCCAGGAGGTCACCGTGGAGGTGCTCGACGTCGACTTCGACCGCGAGCGCGTCTCGCTGTCGCTCAAGGCGACGCAGGAGGACCCGTGGCAGGCCTTCGCGCGGACGCACGCGATCGGGCAGGTCGTGCCGGGCAAGGTCACCAAGCTCGTGCCGTTCGGCGCCTTCGTGCGCGTCGAGGACGGCATCGAGGGGCTGGTGCACATCTCCGAGCTGGCCCAGCGTCACGTCGAGCTGCCCGAGCAGGTGGTCAACGTCGGCGACGAGACCTTCGTGAAGGTGATCGACATCGACCTCGAGCGGCGCCGGATCTCGCTGTCGCTCAAGCAGGCGAACGAGGCCGTCGACCCGTCCAGCGAGGACTTCGACCCCGCGCTGTACGGTATGGCGGCCGAGTACGACGAGAAGGGGCACTACAAGTACCCCGAGGGCTTCGACTCCGAGACCAACGAGTGGTTGCCCGGGTACGAGTCCCAGCGCGAGACCTGGGAGGCCCAGTACGCCACGGCCCACTCGCGGTGGGAGGCGCACAAGGCGCAGGTCGCCGAGGCGGCCAAGGCCGACGCCGAGGCGGCGAACGCGGCAGCGTCCGCACCCGCGGGCGGGGCCCCGGCCGAGGCGCGCGAGCCTGCACCGAGCAGCTACTCGTCGGACGAGTCGGAGGCGGCGGGGACTCTGGCGTCGGATGAGGCGCTGGCCGCACTGCGAGAGAAGCTCACCGGCAACTGAGTATCACGTCGAGGGGCCGGTCCGTCATGGGCCGGCCCTTCGTCCTACCCTGGTGGGGTGGACCGTGAAGGCGTGCGTCGGGTCGGGCTGACCGGTGGGATCGCCGCGGGCAAGTCCACCGTGTCGCTCCGGCTCCGCCAGCTCGGCGCGGCGGTCATCGACCACGACGTGCTGGCCCGTGAGGTGGTCGAGGCCGGGAGCCCCGGCCTGGCCGCCGTCGTGGAGGCATTCGGCCCCCAGGTCCTCACCGCCCTGGGGACCCTGGATCGTTCGGCCCTCGGTCGGATCGTCTTCATGGACCCGAGGGCGAGGGCAACCCTCAACCGGATCGTGCATCCCCTGGTCAAGGAGGCCGCAGCGGCGCTGGAGGCGGATGCCATCGCGGAGGGCAACGTCGTCGTCGTCCACGACATCCCGTTGCTCGTGGAGACCGGTCAGGCCGGTCACTTCGACGAGCTCGTTGTCGTCGATGCACCCGCCGATCAGCGGGTCCGGCGTCTGGTCGAAGGCAGGGGGATGTCCGCCGAGGACGCCTGGACGCGGCTCGCCGCGCAGGCCGACGACGAGGCACGCCTCGAAGCAGCCGACGTCGTGCTCGACGGCTCGGGATCGGTCGACGGCCTGCGCGCGCAGGTCGACGCGCTCTGGGACCGCTGGACCGGGGAGGTCTCGGCGCTAGGCGGGACGGCGCGGTCCGGTGGAGCTCACCCGGTGTAGGCGGGCTGGAGCAGAACGGCTGTCGGAGCGGTGGCCGGGGTCGGCGTCCCCTGGGTACCGGGCTGCACCACCGGATCGATCACCTCGGGCGGGACCTGGCCCTGACCGGGGTCGCAGGGCTTGAGCTCGACGAAGTAGTACTGCCGCGTGGCCACCCGGGAGTCATCCGCGGGGCTGTTCAGGACGCCGATGTCGAGCAACGCGTGGACCTTCTCGCGGATCCCCTCGGTCCCGTACTTGTACTCGTCGACCTGCACGCCCCCCTCCCCGCAGGCGGGGACGCCATCGGGCAGATACGTCTGCGGCCAGGTGGCGTAGCCGAGGAACGGCCCGGGCATCTTCCACGCAACCCAGATCGTCTGGGAGGTCTCCGCCTCGTCCGTGGGCGTCGCCGTGGCCGGGGTGCCGGCGGGCACCAGGAGGGCGACAACAGCGAGAGCCGTCAGAACCAGTCGTCTCATGACCTTTTCACCCCGCATGACCTGTATCGATACGTTCTGACCTATGAAAACACCGCGTTAACGGTTCTGCCACTCGAGACGCGGTGACGAGGGAGACGGCCCGGCTGAGGTGGCCAGGCGCGATTGTCGGCCTGTCGGTGGCCGGACGTACCGTTGAGCCATGCGCCCTGTGACCGACCTGCAGCGTCGGCAGACCCCGTTCGAGGTGGTCTCCGACTTCTCGCCGTCGGGCGATCAGCCGCAGGCAATCGAGGATCTGGCGCAACGCATCCGGGCGGGGGAGAAGGACGTCGTCCTCCTGGGCGCCACCGGGACGGGCAAGTCGGCGACGACCGCGTGGCTGGTCGAGCGGCTGCAGCGGCCGACGCTGGTCATGGCGCCGAACAAGACTCTCGCCGCGCAGCTCGCCACCGAGTTCCGCGAGTTGCTCCCGAACAACGCAGTGGAGTACTTCGTCTCGTACTACGACTACTACCAGCCTGAGGCGTACATCCCGCAGACGGACACGTACATCGAGAAGGACTCCTCGATCAACGACGAGGTCGAGCGGCTGCGACACTCTGCCACGAACTCCCTGTTGACCAGGCGCGACGTCGTCGTCGTCGCATCCGTCTCGTGCATCTACGGCCTCGGGACGCCCCAGGAGTACGTGGATCGGATGGTGCGGGTCGCTGTCGGTGACCACATCGAGCGCGACCAGATGCTCCGTCGCTTCGTGGCGATGCAGTACACCCGGAACGACATGGCGTTCACCCGCGGTACCTTCCGGGTCCGCGGCGACACCGTCGAGATCATCCCGGTGTACGAGGAGCTCGCGGTGCGCATCGAGTTCTTCGGAGACGAGATCGAGGCGATCGCCACCCTGCACCCGCTCACGGGCGACGTGATCCGGAGCGAGACGGAGACCTTCCTCTTCCCCGCTTCCCACTACGTCGCCGGACCGGAGCGGATGGAGCGGGCGATCAGCGGGATCGAGGCCGAGCTCGGCGACCGGTTGGCGGCGCTCGAGCAGCAGAACAAGCTGCTCGAGGCACAGCGCCTGCGGATGAGGACCACCTACGACATCGAGATGATGCGCCAGATCGGGTCGTGCTCCGGGATCGAGAACTACTCCCGACACATCGACGGTCGGGAGGTCGGGACCCCGCCGCACACCTTGCTGGACTACTTCCCGGAGGACTTCCTGCTGGTCATCGACGAGTCGCACGTCACGGTGCCGCAGATCGGTGCGATGTTCGAGGGCGACATGTCCCGGAAGCGGTCACTGGTCGAGCACGGGTTCAGGCTGCCGAGCGCCATGGACAACCGGCCGCTGCGCTGGGAGGAGTTCGTCGAGCGGATCGGGCAGACGGTCTACCTGTCCGCCACCCCCGGCCCGTACGAGCTGTCGCAGTCCGACGGCGTGGTCGAGCAGATCATCCGCCCGACGGGTCTGGTGGACCCGGAGGTCGTGGTGAAGCCCACCCACGGCCAGATCGACGACCTCCTCGAGGAGATCCGGGCCCGCACGGAGCGCAACGAACGGGTCCTGGTGACTACGCTGACCAAGAAGATGTCGGAGGACCTGACCGACTACCTGCTCGAGCGCGGGATCAAGGTGCAGTACCTGCACTCCGAGGTCGACACGCTTCGGCGGGTCGAGCTGCTCCGAGAGCTCCGCCTGGGGCAGGTCGACGTGCTGGTCGGCATCAACCTGCTCCGGGAGGGTCTGGACCTGCCAGAGGTCTCGCTGGTGAGCATCCTCGACGCCGACAAGCAGGGGTTCCTCCGGTCCGGCACGTCCCTCATCCAGACCATCGGTCGTGCCGCCCGGAACGTCAGCGGGCAGGTGCACATGTATGCCGACTCGATCACGGCCGCGATGGCGCAGGCGATCGAGGAGACCGACCGTCGGCGCGAGAAGCAGGTGGCGTACAACCTGGCCAACGGCATCGACCCCACCCCGTTGCGGAAGCGGATCAGCGACGTCACCGAGATGCTCGCGCGCGAGGACCTGGACACCGCCGAGCTGCTGAAGGGCGGCTATCGCAGGGGAGGGAAGGGCGCGCCCGTCCCGGGGGCGCCCACGGGAGCATCCGAGCCCGCGCGCCGGGCGTCCGTGCCGGCCAGCGAGCTGGCGGAGCTCATCCAGGAGCTGACCGCCCAGATGCACGCGGCGGCCGGCGAGCTCCAGTTCGAGCTGGCCGCCCGTCTCCGGGACGAGATCTCCGGACTGAAGCGGGAGCTCCGTCAGATGCAGGCAGCGACGGCCTGAGGGAGCCGGCTGAACCGGTGGCTATCGGTACAAATACCTCCGAGGTGTGGACAGTACTGGCGGAAATCCGGACAATCAGGCATGATCTGTTGATCCGACCGCTTCTACATCGAAGGTGTAGCCCCCATGCGCAGGATTCACGTGTCTGCTGCTGTGCTGCTCGGCCTGGCTCTCGCAGCGCTCCCAGCAGCCGGGCACGCGGTCGACCTCCCGACCGACGTCGGCACAGCCGACGGCTGCGGCGCGGGTGCCGGGTCTGAGACGGTGACCGTGATCCACGAAGGCATCCCCGTGACGATCACGACCGACAACTTCGGCACCTGCCTGGTCTCGACGGCCCAGTTGGTGACGACGGCGGACGGTGCAGGCGCGTCAGCAGCGGTCCCCGTCTCAGGACAGCCGACGTTCACCGGCTGATCGCCGGTCCACCGGGCCGGGGCTGAACGGGCTCCGGGGGCTCGGGCCCCTGGAGGTCCGCCTTCCGCGCGAGAGGCCCACGGTCGGTCAGACCCGTGCGGCGCGACTCCCTGATGCGAGATCGGACGCCCGGGTGACCTATCCTCAGGATCCGGAGGGGAGTACTCCCGGCGCAGGGGCGCCGTCATCACGGCCGCACCTGACGCGACCCGGTGCCCCAGGTCTGGCCGCCACCGGCGGCGAGGCGGAGGAGACCTCTGGTACTCATCCCTTCGTACCGGAGGACTAGCTCGTGGATGTTCCAACCTGGGTCTGGACGGTCACCGTCGCAGGTGTGCTCGGACTGCTCGTCTTCGACTTCTACGCGCATGTGCGCACCCCCCACGAGCCGACGTTCCGAGAGTCGGGGTTCTGGTCGGCCTTCTACATCGCGCTGGCGCTGGTCTTCGGCGTCGGCCTGTTCCTCGTCTGGGGACCCAGCCACGGCGGCGAGTACTTCGCGGGCTACATCACCGAGAAGTCGCTGTCCGTGGACAACCTCTTCGTCTTCCTGATCATCATGACCAGGTTCGCCGTGCCGCGGGCGTACCAGCAGAAGGTCCTCCTGGTGGGGGTGGCGATCGCCCTGCTGCTGCGCGGGCTCTTCATCTGGGCCGGGGCGGCGGCCATCGCGCAGTTCTCCTGGGTCTTCTACATCTTCGGAGCGTTCCTGATCTACACCGCCGTGAAGCTGGCCCGGGAGGATCACGACAGCGAGACCCCGGCGGAGTTCCACGAGAACCGGCTCCTGCGCGTGGTGCGCCGGGTTGTGCCGTCGACGCCGGAGTACCACAGCGACCGGCTGACCGTCGTGAAGGCCGGCCGGCGGCTTGCTACGCCGATGCTTGTCGTCATGGTCGCCATCGGGTCGACCGACGTGCTCTTCGCGCTCGACTCCATCCCGGCGATCTTCGGGCTGACGAAGGAGCCGTACATCGTCTTCACCACCAATGCGTTCGCCCTCCTCGGACTGAGGCAGCTGTACTTCCTGCTCGGGGGCCTGCTCCAACGCCTGGTGTACCTGTCCGAGGGACTTGCCGTCGTGCTCGGGTTCATCGGTGTGAAGCTGGTGCTCGAGGCGCTGCACACCAACGAGCTCCCCTTCATCAACGGGGGTGAGCACGTGTCGTGGGCCCCCGAGATCCCCATCTGGTTGTCGCTCACGATCATCCTGGGAACGCTGACCATCGCCACGGTGGCGAGCTTGCTCACGACGCGCCGCCGGGCGATGGTCGCCGAGGCCGAGCAGGTCCCGGTCCGGCCTGGCCGCCCGGCGAACCGCGACTGAGCGTCGGGCACGTCCCGACGTGCGGGCGCCACCACGTCGACCTACGGTCGAGGGGCCGGCCAAGGCGGCGGCGAGGTGGACAGGGAGGTTGACGTGCCCCCGGCAACGACTGGCGTGCCCCTCGGGCTGCTCCTCGACGGCCGGTACCGCATCGCGGCCGTCATCGGTCACGGTGGGATGGCCACGGTCTACCGCGCCCACGACGAGAGCCTGGGCCGCGACGTCGCGATCAAGCTGTTCCCGCCGACGGCCAACACGGACGACGCGCTGCGCTACGAGGCGGAGATCGGAGTGCTGGCGGCGCAGCACCACCCCGGCCTGGTGACGCTGCTCGACGCCGGATCGGCACAGGTGGACGGTCACCTGCCGCGGGCCTTCATCGTCATGGAGCTCGTCGCCGGCCCGAATCTTGCCGACCTGATCGCGACGGGTCCGCTGCCGGCGGACCACACCGCCCGCATCGGCGTCCAGCTGGCAGGCGCGCTGGCCGCGGTGCACACGGCGCAGGTGGTGCACCGGGACGTCAAGCCCGCGAACGTGCTCCTCGTCGCGCCACCGGCAGCCGGGGGCGACCGGCAGCCCCCGGTGGTCAAGCTGGCGGACTTCGGGATTGCCCGGATGATCGACGCGACCCGGCTGACGGCCACCGGAACCACCATGGGAACGGCGACCTACCTGAGCCCGGAGCAAGCCGTCGGAGGACCCGTGGGCCCCCCGACGGATGTGTATGCCCTCGGCCTGGTCCTCCTCGAGTGCCTGACCGGGCGCAAGGCGTTCACCGGAACTGTTGCCGAGGTGGCGGCCGCGCGACTGACCCGCTCACCCCCGATTCCCGACGCCCTGGGGTCCGGCTGGGTCACCTTGCTGAGCGAGATGACGCGCCAGGACCCCACCGAGCGGATCACGATGGCCGACGCCGCGGCGACGCTGGCGCTCCTCGAGGCGGCGGGCCCGGCGACGCCACTGATCACGGCGTCCGACGCGGCTGGAGATGGCGGTGCCGATCGCGCTCTTGGTCCGCGCCCCGGCGGGCCGGGAGCGGCCCCCGGCGACACTCTCGAGGTGCCGACCGTGCGCCCGTGGCACCCCGCGACGTCCGGACGGCGGCTCGCGGGGATCGCCGGGGCGGGCCTCGTCGCCCTCGTTCTTGCCGCAGCCGCCCTCACCTCGACTCCCGACGAGGCAGATCGGGCGACCGACACACCGTCTCAGGTCGTCGAGGGCGCGCTCGGCGATGCGCTCGACGACCTGGCGCGGAGCGTCGAGCCGTGAGGGGCATCGGCCTGGTGAGGGGATCGATCGCGGTGGCACTCGCGGCGACGCTCCTCAGCGCCTGCTCGGCGCCGCCGGACCTGACCACCGAGGCCGCGGAAGAGCTTCAGGCCGCGGTCGGCGAGGTGGTGCAGGCGTCCGCGCAGGGTCAGTACGAGGCCGCACGTTCCGCTGCCACGGAGGCGCGCACGCTTCTGGAGGAAGCGGCCGAGGCGGGTCAGGTGTCGGCGGATCGCTATCGCCTGATCGACGAGGCCCTGACGCGCACGGAGCAGGAGCTCACCGCCCTTCTCACGGCCGCCGGGACCGAGCCGTCGGCGGACGCGTCGCCGACCGCCGAGCCGGAGCAGGTTGCGGAACCCGATCCCGGGCCCGGATCCGGAGACGATGAACCACCGGGTGGGCCCAGCCGCGGCGGCCCGCCGTCCGACTCGACCGGACCTCCCGACCACTCGAACGCCGGCGGCAAGGACAAGTAGTCGGGGAGCCCCGCGGGAACCGGTCGTGGCGCGCCGTTCGAACAGTTGTATGAGTCCCCGGTGGCGCCTACGATGTCCCGGTGGACGACCGACTGCGCATCAGAGGCGCGCGCGAGCACAACCTGCGCAACGTCGACCTCGACCTACCCCGCGACAGCCTCATCGTGTTCACCGGCCTGTCCGGATCGGGGAAGTCGTCGCTGGCGTTCGACACGATCTTCGCCGAGGGGCAGCGGAGGTACGTCGAGTCCCTGTCCGCGTACGCCCGCCAGTTCCTCGGCCAGATGGACAAGCCCGACGTCGACTTCATCGAGGGGCTGTCGCCCGCGGTGTCGATCGACCAGAAGTCCACCAGCCGGAACCCGCGATCGACCGTCGGCACGATCACGGAGGTCTACGACTACCTCAGGCTGCTGTTCGCCCGGGCCGGAACCCAGCACTGCCCGGTCTGCGGGGAGCAGGTGAGCCGGCAGACGCCGCAGCAGATCGTCGACCGGTTGCTCGAGCTCCCCGAGGGGACCCGGTACCAGGTGCTGGCGCCGGTCGTGCGGGGACGCAAGGGCGAGTACGCCGACCTCTTCGCCGAGCTCCAGGCGAAGGGGTTTGCCCGAGCGCGGGTCGACGGTCAGGTCGTCCAGCTCACCGAGGCACCGGCCCTCGAGAAGAAGCTCAAGCACACGATCGACGTCGTCATCGACCGCCTCGTCGCCCGGGAGGGCGTCCAGCGCCGGCTCACCGACTCCGTGGAGACCGCGCTCACCCTCGCCGGTGGGCTCCTCGTCGTCGAACTCGTCGACGCGGACCCCGACGACCCGGGGCGCGAACGTCGCTTCTCCGAGACCCGTGCCTGTCCGAACGACCACGAGCTGACCCTCGACGAGATCGAGCCTCGCACCTTCTCCTTCAACGCTCCCTACGGGGCCTGCCCGGAGTGCGCCGGCATCGGGAGCCGGCTGGAGGTCGACCCGGACCTGGTCATCCCGGACGAGGAGGCGACGCTCGCCTCCGGCGCCGTCGCGCCCTGGGCGCAGACGTCGTCGGAGTACTTCGACCGGGTGCTCACCGCGCTGGCGAGTGAGCTCGGCTTCTCGATGGACGTGCCCTGGCGCGCGCTGCCGGAGCGCGCCCGCGAGGCGATCCTGTACGGCCAGAACCACCAGGTGCACGTGCGGTACCGGAACCGCTGGGGGCGCGAGCGCCAGTACTCCACCGGCTTCGAGGGCGTGATCAGCTTCATCGAGCGCCGCCATGCCGAGACCGAGTCGGACTGGTCGAAGGAGCGGTACGAGGCTTTCATGCGCGAGGTGGCGTGCCCCGTGTGCGAGGGTGCGCGGCTCAAGCCGGAGGTGCTCGCCGTGCGGGTGGGCGGCCTGTCCATCGCGCAGGTGTGCCGGTTGCCGCTGCGGGAGGCGCGCCAGTTCCTCGCCGGGCTGGAGCTCGGCGAGCGGGAGCGCGTGATCGCCACCCAGGTGCTCAAGGAGATCCAGGCCCGGTTGGGCTTCCTGCTCGACGTCGGCCTGGAGTACCTCTCCCTCGAACGTCCGGCCGGCACGCTCTCCGGTGGAGAGGCGCAGCGGATCAGGTTGGCTACCCAGATCGGTTCCGGCCTCGTGGGCGTGCTCTACGTCCTCGACGAGCCGAGCATCGGCCTGCACCAGCGGGACAACCGGCGCCTGATCGACACCCTCACCCGGCTCCGTGACCTCGGGAACACCCTGATCGTGGTGGAGCACGACGAGGACACCATCCGGGCGGCGGACTGGATCGTGGACATCGGGCCCGGCGCCGGCGAGCACGGCGGCAGGGTGGTGCACTCCGGCGACCTGGCCGGCCTGCTCTCGTCGCCCGAGTCCGTCACCGGCGCGTACCTGTCCGGTCGTCGGTCCATCCCGCAGCCGCCCGTACGGCGACCGGTCGACCCATCGAAGATCATGACCGTGGTCGGGGCTCGAGAGCACAACCTGGTCGGGATAGACGTCGAGTTCCCCCTGAGCTGCCTCGTGGCGGTGACGGGAGTCTCCGGATCCGGCAAGTCGACCTTGGTCGACTCCATCCTGTACACGGTCCTCGCCAACGAGCTGAACGGCGCACGGCAGGTCCCGGGGCGCCACACCCGGGTGACCGGACTGGAGCACCTGGACAAGGTGGTGCACGTCGACCAGGGGCCGATCGGCCGCACGCCCCGGTCCAACCCGGCCACCTATACCGGGATGTGGGACCACATCCGACGGCTCTTCGCGTCGACCACGGAGGCGAAGGTGCGTGGCTACGCGCCGGGCCGGTTCTCCTTCAACGTCAAGGGCGGCCGCTGCGACGCCTGCTCCGGTGACGGCACCATCAAGATCGAGATGAACTTCCTGCCCGACGTCTACGTCCCGTGCGAGGTATGCCACGGCGCCCGCTACAACCGGGAGACCCTTGAGGTGCACTTCAAGGGCAAGACGGTGGCCGATGTGCTCAACATGCCGATCGAGGAGGCGGCCGAGTTCTTCGCCGCCGTTCCGGCGGTCTCCCGACACCTGAAGACGCTGGTCGACGTCGGCCTGGGCTACGTGCGGCTGGGACAGCCGGCGCCGACCCTGAGCGGAGGCGAGGCGCAGCGGGTCAAACTGGCCAGCGAGCTGCAGAAGCGGTCCACCGGCCGCACGGTCTACGTGCTCGACGAGCCGACCACCGGACTGCACTTCGAGGACATCCGGCGTCTGCTGGGTGTGCTGCAGTCACTGGTCGACAAGGGCAACACGGTGATCGTGATCGAGCACAACCTCGACGTGATCAAGAACGCCGACTGGGTCATCGACATGGGGCCGGAGGGCGGCTCCGGTGGTGGCCTGGTGATCGCCGAGGGCACCCCGGAGCACGTGGCCACCGTCGAGGTGAGCCACACCGGGCAGTTCATCGCCGCGGCGCTCCGCTCCGACGAGATGGCGGTCCAGGCGAGCGCGTGAGTCCGAGCGCCCAGAAGGTCACACCGACCCGGTGGCCTCGATGCCCTGGGCCACGCGGAGCGGCGCCGGGTCGTGGCGAACCGGGAAGTTCACCGAGCGGGCGATGAAGCAGTGCTCGCGAGAGCGCGCGTGGATCGCCGCGAGGTCTTCGTCGCCGATAGGACGTCCGTCCGGCCGCGTGGTGCGGGCGAGCGTGACACACGGGCGGAGCACCACGTCGGTGAACTGCCCGTGCCCGGCCGCCTCGACCCGCATCGTCCCGGTGGCCCGATCCGTGTAGGCGACCACGACGACGCCGTCGACCGCCGCAAGGTGCAGGAACCAGAGCATGTGGCACTGGGAGAGCGCGCCGAGCAGCAGCTCCTCCGGCGTGTACCTGCTCGGGTCCCCGCGGAACGCCGGGTCCGCCGAACCGAGCAGCGGCGGCTTGCCCTCGAAGGCGACCTCGTGGTCCCGGCTGTATGTGGTGTAGCCGGTGGTCCCCGTGTCACCGGCGCCGGTCCAGACGAGCGCGGCCTCATACGTGTGCAGGATGCCCATGGTCTACGGTACCGAGGAAGCGTCCCCGGCCTCATCTAGGCTCGTACCATGGCCGATCCGGCGACCTACCGCCCCACTCCGGGCCAGGTTCCCGACTCGCCCGGGGTCTACCGGTTCCGGGACGAGCACGGGCGAGTCATCTACGTCGGCAAGGCGAAGAGCCTGCGTGCGCGGCTGTCGTCGTACTTCCAGGACGTGAGCGCCCTGCACCCGCGCACCCAGCAGATGGTCACGACGGCGGCCGCGGTGGAGTGGACGGTCGTCGGCACCGAGGTGGAGGCCCTCGCGCTGGAATTCTCCTGGATCAAGGAGTTCGACCCCCGTTTCAACGTCAAGTACCGCGACGACAAGTCCTACCCGTACCTGGCCGTCACGCTCGGCGAGGAGTTCCCCCGGGTCCAGGTGATGCGCGGGGCCAAGCGTCCGGGCACGCGCTACTTCGGGCCGTACGCCCATGCCTGGGCCATCCGGGAGACGGTCGACCTGTTGCTCCGGGTGTTCCCCGTGCGCACCTGCTCGGCCGGCGTGTTCAAGCGCGCGGCCCAGACCGGCCGCCCCTGCCTGCTCGGCTACATCGACAAGTGCTCGGCCCCGTGCGTCGGTCGGATCAGCCCCGAGGACCATCGGGAGCTCGCGGAGGACTTCTGCGACTTCATGGCCGGCGAGACGGCGGCCCACGTGCGCCGGCTGGAGAGGCGGATGCGTGAGGCCTCCAGCGCGCTCGACTTCGAGGCGGCGGCACGGTTGCGCGACGACATCTCGGCCCTCCAACGGGCGACGGAGAAGAACGCCGTCGTCCTCGGGGACGGGACGGACGCGGACGTCTTCGCCCTGGTGGGCGACGAGCTGGAAGCCGCCGTGCAGGTGTTCCACGTGCGGGGCGGGCGCATCCGGGGCCAGCGCGGCTGGATCGTGGAGAAGGTCGAGGCGGTCACCGACCCCGAGCTCGTCGAACACCTGCTGCAGCGGGTGTACGGGGAGGCCGAACCGGTCGCGCCGCCGACCGGCTCGTCCGGTGGGGCCGCGAGACCGGAACGGGCCGCAGCAGCCCGCAGCGCCGTGCCACGCGAGGTCCTGGTCCCCGTCCTGCCCCCGGACGTGGAGCAGATGACCCAGTGGCTGGGCGCGATGCGGGGGGCGCGCGTGACCATCCGGGTCCCGCAGCGCGGCGACAAGAAGGCGCTCGCCGAGACGGTGCGCCGGAACGCCGAGCAGGCTCTGACCGTCCACCGGACCCGCCGGGCGGGGGACCTGACCACCCGGAGCCAGGCGCTGCGGGAGATCCAGGAGGCGCTCGGGCTCGCCGACGCCCCGCTGCGGATCGAGTGCTACGACATCTCCACCACCCAGGGCACCTACCAGGTGGGCTCGATGGTGGTCTTCGAGGACGGTCTGCCGCGCAAGGGCGAGTATCGGCAGTTCTCGGTGCGCGGACCCGCCGGGGATGGCGCGCGGGACGACACCGAGGCGATCCACGAGGTGCTCACTCGCCGGTTCCGCCGCTACCTGAAGGACCGTGCCCGAGACGACGCCCTGGACGGGGCCTCGTCAGGGGTCGACGACGGCCGCGCCGTGCCGTTGGAGGGTCCGCCCGGTGGCGAGGTCGGGCCCGAGAGGTCCACGACCACGCGCTTCGCCTACCCGCCCAACCTCGTCGTCGTGGACGGCGGGCCACCCCAGGTAGCGGCGGCGGCCCGCGCCATGTCCGAGCTCGGGGTGGTCGATGTGGCGCTCTGCGGCCTGGCCAAGCGGTTGGAGGAGGTGTGGCTGCCCGGCGAGGACTACCCAGTCGTCATGCAGCGCGGCACCGAGGGCCTGTACCTGCTGCAGCGCGTTCGCGACGAGGCGCACCGGTTCGCGATCCGCCACCATCGGGCGCGGCGGAGCAAGGGGATGACCAGCTCCGTGCTCGATGACGTCCCGGGCCTGGGGCCGGCCCGCAGGACGGCCCTGCTCAACCACTTCGGATCGGTGAAGCGGCTCCGGGAGGCCACCGTCGAGGAGATCGCATCGGTACCCGGGATGGGGCGGCGCACCGCCGAGTCCGTGCTCGCGGCGCTCGGCGCCCCTGGCATGCTGGAACCATGAGCGCCGAACCCCCACCCACGACCATGCCGACGGGGATCCCCGCGCTCGAGGCGTCCACACCGGCGCCCACCGAGGAGCGTCCCGAGCTGCTGGTGATCACCGGGATGTCGGGTGCCGGACGGACCAAGGCCGCGTCCGTGCTGGAGGACCTCGACTGGTACGTCGTGGACAACCTGCCCACCCAGCTGCTCACCCAGTTCGTCGGGATGCTCTCCAGCGGTCCCGGGGGCGTGCACCGGCTGGCTGCCGTGGTCGACGTGCGCGGTCGCGAGTTCTTCGCCGACCTGGTCAACGTGATCGACTCGCTGCAGCAGGCGGGCATCGCGCACCGGGTGCTCTTCCTCGACGCCTCCGACGCCGTGCTGGTCCAGCGGTTCGAGTCCGTCCGGCGCCCTCATCCGCTGCAGGGCACCGGCCGCCTCCTCGACGGCATCGCCGAGGAGCGCCAGCTTCTCCGGGGGATCCGCGAGCGAGCGGACATCGTGATCGACACCAGCGACCTGACCGTGCACGACCTGGCCCGCGAGGTCCGCATGGCAGTCACGGGTGGGAACGAGGAGGCGCTCAAGGTCCACGTCCTGTCCTTCGGCTTCAAGTACGGCCTGCCTCTGGACGCCGACCACGTGGTGGACGTGCGGTTCCTGTCCAACCCGTACTGGATCAGTGAGCTCAGGCACCTGACCGGCCGGCACCGTGACGTGCGGGATTACGTCCTCGAGCTGCCGGGGGCGCGTGACTTCATCACGCGCTACACCGAGGCGCTGCGACCGGTGCTCGCCGGCTACGTCAAGGAGGACAAGCGCTACGTGACCATCGCCGTGGGCTGCACCGGCGGCAAGCACCGCTCGGTGGCCCTCGCCGAGGCGATCGCGGAGAAGCTGCGCGAGAACGGTGAGCGCGTCGTCGTGACTCATCGCGACCTGGGCCGGGAGTGAGCGTGTACGCCCAGGTGGTGCGTCATCCGGGCCCCGGACCGGCGATCGTCGCCCTGGGTGGTGGTCACGGCCTGTCCGCGAGTCTCTCCGCGCTGCGGCTGTTCTCCGAGCAGCTCACGGCGATCGTGACGGTCGCCGACGACGGGGGGTCGTCCGGACGGCTGCGCGAGGAGATGGGTGTCCTCCCGCCGGGAGACCTGCGGATGGCTCTGTCGGCCCTGTGCGACGAGTCCGACTGGGGGCGGCTGTGGCGTGACGTGCTGCAGCACCGGTTCAGCTCGGACGGGCCGATGGACTCCCACGCGGTGGGGAACCTGCTCATCGTCGCGCTGTGGGAGCTGCTCGGCGACCCGGTCTCCGGTCTCGACTGGGTGGGGCGCCTGCTCGGAGCGCGAGGTCGGGTGCTCCCGATGGCATCCGTGCCGCTCGAGATCGAGGCCGACATCGCCCTACCCGGCGCGGGGGACCGGACCCGGGTGGTGCGCGGGCAGAGCGCCGTCGCCGTCGCGGAGGGCACCGTCGCGCACCTGCGCCTCATCCCGGGCGACCCTCCCGCGCCCCGTGAGGCCGTGGCCGCCATCGACGCGGCGGACTGGGTGGTCTTCGGCCCGGGGTCGTGGTTCACCTCCGTCATGCCCCACCTACTGGTCCCGGAGCTCGCCGCTGCGCTGCACCGGACGAACGCCAAGCGGTGCGTCACCCTCAACCTCTACCCGGCGTCGGGGCCGACCACCGGGATGACGACCTATCAGCACCTGCGCGCGCTGCAGGATCATGCTCCCGACCTCCGCATCGACGTGGTGATCGCGGATCCGAGCGCGATCGACGACCTGGACGCGATGCACCGGCAGGCCGCCGCGATGGGGGCGCAGCTGCTGCTGCGCCAGGTCAGGGTCGGCGACGGCACACCGTGTCACGACGCCCTGCGGCTCGGCGCGGCGTACCGCGACGCCTTCGAGGGGCACCTCGGGGACGTGGGCATCCGGCAGTGATGGCAGGATGAGCGCCATGGCGCTGACGGCACAGGTGAAGGACGAGCTGGCCCGCCTCCCTGTGGAGAAGACCTCGTGGCGCAAGGCGGAGGTGTCAGCGATGCTGCGCTTCTCCGGTGGGCTGCACATCATCTCCGGCCGGATCGTGATCGAGGCGGAGCTCGACACCGGAGCGGCCGCCAGGCGGCTGCGCCAGTTCATCTCCCAGGTCTACGGGCACGGCAGCGACGTGGTGGTCGTCAGCGGCGGTGCACTGCGCCGGGGGACCAGGTACGTGGTGCGGGTGGTCAAGGACGGCGAGTCGTTGGCCCGACAGACCGGCCTGCTGGACGGTCGGGGCCGGCCCGTGCGAGGGCTGCCGTCGCAGGTGGTGTCGGCAGGCGTCGGCGAGGCCGAGGCTGCGTGGCGGGGAGCGTTCCTCGCCCACGGGTCGCTCACCGAACCGGGACGGTCGGCCGCCATGGAGATCACCTGCCCCGGACCGGAGGCGGCGCTCGCGCTCGTCGGCGCGGCGCGACGTCTGGGGATCTCGGCCAAGGCGCGTGAGGTGCGCGGCGTCGATCGGGTGGTCATCCGGGACGGCGACGCGATCGGCGCGATGCTCACCAGGCTGGGGGCGCACGACGCCGTCATGGTGTGGGAAGAGCGCCGGATGCGGCGCGAGGTGCGCGGGACCGCGAACCGGCTCGCCAACTTCGACGACGCCAACCTGCGCCGCTCGGCTCGAGCCGCCGTGGCCGCCGGCGCCCGGGTGGAGCGGGCCTTCGAGATCCTCGGTGACGACATCCCGGACCACCTGCGACAGGCCGGCACCCTTCGCCTCGAGCACAAGCAGGCATCCCTCGAAGAGCTCGGTCAGCTCGCCGATCCGCCGCTCACGAAGGACGCGGTCGCGGGGCGGATCCGGAGGCTGCTGGCCACCGCGGACAAGCGGGCCGCAGACCTGGGCATCCCGGACACCGAAGCCGGCCTCACGCTCGACATGTTGGACGTCTGACCTGCCCATCCGCTGGACGAACGTCCTGCCGCGGCGCAGGGGCGTCCCGTGTAGCCTGGGGCCATCTGGGGATCGAGAAACCACGGTCCGGCCAGGCGCGTACAGCGCCGTACGCATCCGTAAGTGACCAGGAACCTTGCGTGCCGGCGATCGGCGCGCCCGAGGAGGCATTGTGACCATCCGCGTGGCAATCAACGGCTTCGGCCGCATCGGCCGGAACGTCTTCCGCGTCATCCAGCAGTCGGACCTCGACCTGGAGGTCGTGGCGGTCAACGACCTGACCGACAACAAGACGCTCGCGCACCTGCTGAAGTACGACTCGGTCCTCGGCCGCCTGGACGGCGAGGTCACCTACGACGACGACTCCATCTCCGTCGACGGCAAGTCGATGAAGGCCTTCGCAGAGAAGGACCCCGGCGCACTGCCCTGGGGCGACCTGGGTGTCGACATCGTGCTCGAGTGCACCGGCGTGTTCCGCACCGGGCCCAAGTGCCAGCCGCACATCGATGCGGGCGCCAAGAAGGTCATCCTGTCCGTGCCGGGCACCGACATCGACGCCACCTTCGTCATGGGCGTGAACCACAAGGACTACGACCCCGCCAAGCACAACATCGTGTCGAACGCGTCCTGCACCACAAACTGCCTCGCCCCGGTCGCGAAGGTCCTGGACGAGAGCTTCGGGATCGTCCGTGGCCTGATGACCACGATCCACGCGTACACGATGGACCAGAACCTGCTCGACGCCCCCCACTCCGACTTGCGCCGCGCCCGTTCCGCCGCCATCAACATCGTCCCGACGACGACCGGTGCGGCCAAGGCCGTCTCCCTCGTCCTGCCCGGCCTGAAGGGCAAGCTCGACGGGTACGCCCTGCGCGTGCCGGTCGCCACCGGCTCGGCCACCGACCTCACCTTCACGGCCTCCCGCGAGGTGACGGTCGAGGAGGTCAACGCCGCGATGAAGGCAGCGGCCGAGGGCGAGCTCAAGGGCATCCTCGCCTACACCGAGGACCCGATCGTCTCCAGCGACATCGTCACCCACCCGGCCTCGTCGATCTTCGACGCCGGGCTCACCAAGGTCATCGGTGACCAGGTGAAGATCGTCTCCTGGTACGACAACGAGTGGGGCTACTCCTGCCGCCTGGTCGACCTGGCCATGCTCATGGGCTCCAAGCTCTGATCCCGATCGTTTGACCACCATGCGTCCGCGTGCGCAGGTCGCCCTGCGGGGCGGCCGGGCACGCGGACGCAGTCATGTTCACCCGCGACAGATTGGCGAACGCCAGTGAAGACCATCGACAGCCTCGGGGACCTGCGCGGCAAGCGCGTCCTCGTCCGCTCTGACTTCAACGTGCCGCTCGACGGCGCGACCATCACCGACGACGGCCGCATCCGGGCCGCGCTGCCGACGCTCAACGCCCTGCTCGAGCAGGGCGCGCGGGTCATCGTCACCGCCCACCTCGGACGCCCGAAGGGCGAACCCGACCCGAAGTACTCCCTGGCACCCGTGGCACTGCGCCTCGGCGAGCTGCTGGGACGGCCGGTCACCCTGGCCGCCGACGTCGTCGGCGAGGGCGCCAAGGCAACCGTCGCCGCCCTCGGGGACGGCGAGGTCGCCCTCCTGGAGAACATCCGGTTCGACGCACGGGAGACCTCGAAGGACGATGCGGTCCGCGGCGAGCTGGCGGACGAGCTCGCCGCTCTGGCCGACGTCTTCGTGTCCGACGGCTTCGGCGTCGTGCACCGCAAGCAGGCATCCGTGTACGACGTCGCCCTCAGGCTGCCCCATGCGGCAGGTCACCTCGTGCTCGGGGAGGTCTCCGCGCTGCGCAGGGCGGTGGAGGACCCGGCGCGGCCCTACGTCGTCGTACTCGGTGGGTCGAAGGTCTCCGACAAGCTCGGCGTGATCGGCAACCTGATCACCAAGGCCGACCGGCTGCTCATCGGCGGGGGAATGGTGTTCACGTTCCTGGCCGCCAAGGGCTACAGCGTCGGCACCTCGCTGCTCGAGGAGGACCAGATCGAGGCGGTCAAGGGCTACCTCGACCAGGCCGCAGAGCGAGGGGTCGAGATCGTCCTGCCGACCGACATCGTGGCTGCCGAGGCATTCGCCGCCGACGCCGCCCACGACGTCGTTCCCGTCGACGCCATCCCGGCCGACCGGATGGGACTGGACATCGGCCCCGACTCAGCGGAGCTCTTCGCCGCCCGGATCGCCGACGCGCGCACCATCGTGTGGAACGGCCCCCCCGGGGTCTTCGAGTTCGAGGCCTTCGCCGCCGGCACCGTGGCGGTCGCCCAGGCGATCATCGACGCCACGGCAACCGGCGCATTCTCCGTCGTGGGTGGCGGCGACTCCGCCGCCGCGGTCCGCAAGCTCGGCTTCGACGAGGCCGGCTTCGGGCACATCTCCACCGGCGGCGGGGCGAGCCTGGAGCTGCTCGAGGGCAAGTCCCTCCCCGGCATCGCAGTGCTGGAGGACTGAGCCATGGCACGCAGGCCCCTGATGGCGGGCAACTGGAAGATGAACCTGGATCACCACCAGGCCACCCATCTGGTCCAGAAGCTCGCCTGGACCCTGAAGGACGCGAAGCACGACTTCACAGCCGTCGAGGTCGCCGTGCTGGTGCCCTTCACCGACATCAGGTCGGTCCAGACGCTTGTCGAGGCCGACCACCTGGAGATCGCCTACGGCGCCCAGGACGTCTCCGCGCACACGGAGGGCGCCTACACCGGCGAGATCTCGCCCGTGATGCTCGCCAAGCTCGGCGCGACCTACGTGGTGGTCGGGCACTCCGAGCGACGCGAGTACCACGCCGAGGACGACGCGCTGGTGGCTGCGAAGGCGAACGCGGCGTTCGCGCACGGCATCGTGCCGATCGTCTGCATCGGTGAGGGCCTGGACATCCGCAAGGCCGGGGACCAGGTGGCCTACACGCTGGCCCAGCTCGACGGTTCTCTCGCCGGGCTGTCCGCCGAGCAGGCCGCCCGTGTGGTCATCGCCTACGAGCCGGTCTGGGCCATCGGGACGGGGGAGGTCGCCACCCCTGCGGACGCACAGGAGGTCTGCGGGGCGATCCGCGAGCGACTGGCGCAGATGTACAGCCCCGAGCTGGCCGACGGCGTCCGGGTGCTCTACGGCGGTTCGGTGAAGTCGGCGAACATCGCCGCGATCATGGCGCAGCCGGACGTCGACGGCGCACTTGTCGGCGGTGCCAGCCTCGACCCCGAGGAGTTCGCCCGGATCGTGCGCTACCAGTCCCACCAGGTGGGTCTGTAGGGATTCCGGACCGGGGGTGGGCGGCACGCGGTGTGCCGGTCCGCCCCCGGCCCCACCCGCACCCGCACGGGTGAACCGTCCGGGGTGAGCCACCAGGTGGTCGTCGGAACGACGTCCGGTCGCCTATCCTGATGCGGGCGCCCGGGGCGCCGAACCGCCCGAACCGCACCGCCGAACCGCCGAACAGTGCGGGGCGGACTGACTCGTGAGTGAGGAACCAGCACCGTGGAAGCACTGAGCATCGTCCTGAAGATCGTCCTGGTGCTCACCAGTGTGCTTGTGGTGCTGCTCGTGCTCCTGCACAAGGGGAAGGGGGGCGGCCTGTCCGACATGTTCGGCGGCGGCATCTCCAGCGGAGCGGGAAGCTCAGGGGTGGCAGAGCGCAACCTCAACCGGTTGACCGTCGGCCTCGCCTTGCTCTGGACACTCGTGATCATCCTGCTGGGCTTGATCCAGCGGGTCAGCTGAGAGGCGGGGCGATGGCAAGCGGTAGCGCAATCAGAGGGTCGCGCGTCGGCGCCGGACCGATGGGGGAGGCCGAGCGTGGCGAGTCCGCCCCGCGCCTCCTGGTGTCGTACTGGTGCGCCAACGGGCACGAGACCCGGCCGAGCTTCTCCGAGGAGGCCGGGCTGGACGCTCCTGAGATCTGGGACTGCCCGCGATGCGGCTACCCCGCCGGCCAGAGCCGCGAGGCGCCGCCCCAGCCCGTGCGCAACGAGCCGTACAAGACCCACCTGGCCTATGTGAAGGAGCGGCGCAGCGACGAGGACGGCGCCGCGATCCTCGACGAGGCCCTGGCCTCGCTCCGGGCCCGCCGCGGCGGCTGAGTCAGTCAGGCACCCGTACCAGCAGCATCCCGTCGTACCCCTTGGCGCCAACGGTCTGGATGACCGCGCCGGTCAACCGGTCGTCCCCGGACACGCGGTCGATCACGGCACGGCTGCCGAGCACAGCCGGATCGGTGCTGGTCGCGTCGGCGACAGCCCCCCGACGCACCACGTTGTCCACGATGATCAGCGCCCCGGGACGGCACAGCGGCAGCGACCGCTCGAGGTAGTCCGCGTTCGACGGCTTGTCGGCGTCGATGAACACCAGGTCGAACGGTGCTACCCGTTCGACCGCGAGCTGCCCAAGGCTCTCGAGCGCGGGACCCACCCGCACGTCCACGACATCGCTCAGCCCCGCCCGGGCCAGGTTCGCAATCGCCACGCGGGCATGATCCGGGTCGCGCTCCAGGGTCGTCAGGTGGGCGTCACCGCTCAGACCTCGGGCCAGCCAGATGGTGCTGTACCCGGCGAGCGTGCCGATCTCGAGTGCACGTCGAGCACCGGTGACCTGGGCGATCAGCTGCAGGAAGCGCCCCTGTGCCTCGCTCACGCCGATCGGCGGAAGGCCGGCGCGGTCGGCGTCGGCGCTCGCCTCGGCGAGCACGTCGTCGGACTTGTGGAGCGCCTCCAGATAGGAGTCGACCGCCCGCCACGTGGACTCGCTCATCGCTCGGCCGCCACGTCGGCGTCCAGCAGCCACAGCGTTCGCGTGCGACCCTTGGCGCCCGCCGCAGGTGTGCGGTGGATGTCGTCGCCGGCCAGCGCCCGGCCCACGGCATCGGACTTGTCGGCCCCCGCGACGACCAGCCAGACCTCCGCGGCGGCCTCCAGGGCCGGGTACGTGAGGCTGACCCGCTCCGGAGGCGGCTTGGGGGAGCCGTGAACCCCGACGACGGCGCGGTCCGTCACCTCCAGGGTGTCGTGCCCCGGGAAGAGCGACGCGATGTGCCCGTCGGGACCCACGCCGAGCAGCACCACGTCGAACGCAGGAACGGCCGGGCCGGCGTCGTCCGTCTGGCCCTCCGTGCCCGCGAACTCCGCGAGGGCGGCCGCATACGCCTCCGCCGAGTCCTCGGGGCTGCTCATCCCGGCGGCATCGGCGGCCGGGATCGCGTGGACGTTGGCGGCCGGGACGGGGAGCGCGTCGATGAGAGCGGCTCGGGCCTGGGTCTCGTTGCGCTCGGGGTCCCCGAACGGGAGGAACCGTTCGTCCCCCCACCAGAGGTGCACGCCCGTCCAGTCGACCGAATGCCGCAGCGGGGAGGCCGCGGCCTCGGCCAGCACCCGCGTGCCCAGCCCGCCCCCCGTGAGGGCGACGTGCAGTGGCCGGTGGATGGACTGCGCGTCGATGAGATGCAGCAGCAGTCGGGCGGCGGTCGCGGCGGCGAGCGCGTGCGCGTCGGGGTGTACGACGACTGTCGGGTTCATCCAGCGATCCTCTCCAGTCCGTGCAGGAGCACCTCTCCGTAGACCTCGTCGGGGTCGAGCCGGCGCAGGTCCTCCGAAAGACACTCCCGCAGCTCGCGCAGCGGCATCGCCACACGTTGCTCAGGGTGCCCCGGTTGCCGGAGGGTCGCGATTCGGCCATCCGGTCGCAGGATCTCGATCGGGCCGGACGCGCGTTCGAGCACCACTCCCGTGAGTCCGTGGGCGTCCGGCTCGCGGAGAACCTCCACCGGACAGTCCAGGGTGTGCGCCAGCCAGGCGGCCAGCAGGAAGACCGCCGGGTGCTCGCCGTGCCCGGAGACCTGGGCCCGCAGCACCGGTGCGTGCGGGGGCTGGTCGAGCGCCGCGGCGAGCAGGGCGCGCCAGATGGTCAACCGTGCCCAGGCCAGGTCCGTGTCACCGGCCGAGTAGCCATCACGCAGTCGGGCAAGGCTGCCGAGGGGGTCGCGGCAGGACGCCGAGTCGGTGATCCGCCGTTGCGCCATGCTCCCGATCGGGTGCTCCGCGGGCCGACGGGGGATCTCGTGCGGCCACCAGACGACGATCGGTGCGTCCGGGAGCAGCAGGGGCATCACCAGGGTGTCGCTGTGGGCGAGCATCTCCCCGGACGCGGTGAGCAGGACGACCTCGCTCGCGCCCGCGTCGCCGCCCACCCGGATCTGCCCGTCCAGCCGTGACGTGGTCCGGCTGGCGTCCCGGGCGAGCACGATGACGCGTGCGGGATGCTCGCGGCTGACGTCGTTCGCGATCGCGACCGCGTCCTCCACATCCCCCGCATCGGCGTCGATGACGAGGGTCAGGACCCGGCCGAGGGCCACGGCACCCCCCTCGTCCCGCAACCGCACCAGGGCCTTGGTCACCTCGGTGGTCGTGGTGTCGGGCAGGTCGAGGATCATCGACGCTCCTTGGTGTGGCTCATGGCCGGCGCCAGGTCCGTCCGTCTCGGGCCATCATGGCGTCCGCCGACTGCGGGCCCCACGTCCCGGACCGGTACGGCTCGGGTGCGCCGTTGGCCGCCCAGTAGGCGGTGATCGGGTCGAGGATCTTCCAGGAGAGCTCGACCTCCTCGTGGCGCGGGAAGAGCGGGGGATCGCCGAGGAGCACGTCCAGGATCAACCGTTCGTACGCCTCGGGGGACGACTCGGTGAACGCGTGCCCATAGCCGAAGTCCATCGTGACGTCGCGAACCTCCATGGAGGTCCCGGGGACCTTCGACCCGAACCGGATGGTCACGCCCTCGTCGGGCTGGACCCTGATGACCAGGGCGTTGTTCCCGAGCACGGTGGTGGCCGTCGACTCGAACGGCAGGTGCGGTGCCTTCTTGAAGACCACCGCGATCTCGGTGACCCTGCGGCCGAGCCGCTTGCCGGTCCGAAGGTAGAACGGCACCCCGGCCCATCGCCGCGTGTCGATGTCCAGCCGGATGGCCGCGTAGGTCTCGGTGGTGGACCGGGCTTCGATCCCCGCCTCCTCCAGGTAGCCCACCACTGCCTGTCCACCCTGCCAGCCGGCGGCGTACTGCCCTCGGGCGGTGTGCGCCGACAGATCGCGGGGGAGCCGTACGGCGGAGAGGACCTTCTCCTTCTCCGCGCGCAGGTCGTCCGCGTCGAACGACACCGGCTCCTCCATCGCGGTGAGGGCCAGCAGCTGGATCAGGTGGTTCTGGATCACGTCCCGCGCAGCGCCGATGCCGTCGTAGTACCCGGCGCGGCCGCCGATGCCGATGTCCTCGGCCATCGTGATCTGCACGTGGTCCACGTAGTTGGCGTTCCAGATCGGCTCGAACAGCTGGTTGGCGAACCGCAGCGCCAGCATGTTCTGCACCGTCTCCTTGCCCAGGTAGTGGTCGATGCGGAACACCGACTCGGGGGTGAAGACCTGGGAGACCACGTCGTTGAGCTCCCGGGCGCTGGCGAGGTCGTGGCCGAAGGGCTTCTCCACGACCACACGGCGCCAGGCGCCATCGGGCTGCCGGGACAGCCCCGAACGGGCCAGCTGCCGGCAGACCAGCGGGAAGGCCTTCGGTGGGACGGAGAGGTAGAACGCGTGGTTGCCGCCCGTGCCCCGCTCGGCGTCGAGCTCGGCGACGGTCGTGCTCAGCCTCGTGAAGGCGTCGTCGTCGTCGAACTCGCCCTGGACGAACCGGATCCCCTCCGAGAGCTGGGCCCACGTGTTCTCGCGAAAGGGGGTACGGGCGTTCGCCTTGACCGCGTCGTGCACCACCTGAGCGAAGTCCTGGGCGTCCCAGTCGCGGCGCGCGAAGCCGGTGAGGGCGAACCCCGGCGGGAGCAGGCCACGGTTGGCCAGGTCGTACACCGCGGGCATCAGCTTGCCGCGCGCCAGGTCGCCCGTGACGCCGAAGATGACCAGGCTGCCCGGCCCCGCAATGCGCGGGAGCCGGCGATCTCTGGGATCACGCAGCGGGTTTCGGGGGACCGCCGACTCGTCCCTCACCCGGCCGCCTCGGCGGGCATCCCCGAGCGAACGCTCTCGAGCATCTCGTGCCAGCTGGTCGAGAACGCGTCGATGCCCTTGACCTCGAGCTCATGGGTGATCTGGTCGAGGTCGATGCCGAGGGCCGCCAGTGCGCGCAGCCGGCCGGCCGCTTCGCCGTAGTGGGGACGGATCGTGTCGCCGGCGATCTCCGCATGGTCGGCCACCGCCTCGAGCGTGGGCCGCGGCATCGTGTTCACGACGCCGGGCGCCACCAGCTGGTCGACGTACCGGGTGTCGGAGTATGCCGCGTCCTTCACCCCGGTCGATGCCCACAGCGGGCGCTGCGGTCGTGCACCCGACTGCTCGAGGGACCGCCAGCGCGCCGAGGCGACCACGTCCTCGTAGACCTGGTAGGCGAGCCGCGCGTTGGCGATCGCGGCCGTCCCACGCAGGCGGGCCGCCTCCGGGGTGCCAAGCGCGTCGAGCTCCCGGTCCACCGCCGTGTCCACCCGGGAGACGAAGAACGACGCGACCGATGCGATCCGGTCGAGATCCCGGCCGGCCTGTCGCGCCTGCTCCATGCCGGTGAGGAAGGCCTCCAACACCGCACGGTAGCGCTCGAGGGAGAAGATCAGCGTGACGTTCACGCTGATCCCCTCCGCGAGGGCGGACGTGATCGCCGGGAGGCCCTCCACCGTGGCCGGGATCTTGATGTAGAGGTTGGGCCGGCCGACCGTCGACCAGAGCCGCCGCGCCATCACCACCGTGGCGTCGGTGTCCCGGGCGAGATCCGGGTCCACCTCGATGGACACCCGACCGTCGCGCCCCTCCGTGGCGCCGTGGACCGGGGCCAGCACGTCGCACGCGTCGCGTACATCGTCGGTGGTGATCCGGAACGCCGCCTCGTGCAGCTCGACCCCGGCCAGCTCGGCCAGCTGTTCGTCGTAGGACGAGCCCTGGGAGAGCGCCGATGCGAAGATCGTAGGATTCGTGGTCACCCCGACGACCCCGCGTTCGGCCACCAGACGTTCGAGCTCGCCGGAGCGCAGCAGCTCGCGGGACAGGTCGTCCACCCAGATGGCGACGCCTGCCTCGCGGAGCATCGCGATCGGGCGGGGGAGGACGTGGTCAGCACTCGACGGGTTCATGTCTCTCCTTCTGTGGGGCCGGTCGCCCGGCCGACGTCAGCGATCGGCGGTGCCGCCCTCGGTCGGACGGGCAGGACCACCGGGAGCGGAGCCCGACTCGACGTCTGCCATCGAGTCCTTGGCCGCGGCGACCACGGCCTCGCTGGTGATGCCGAACTCGGCGTAGAGCCTCTGGTAGTCCGCCGAGGCACCGAAGTGCTCGATCGACACGATCCGTCCTGCGTCGCCGACGAGGTCGCGCCACCCGAGTGCGACGGCTGCCTCCACCGAGACCCGTGCACGGATGCTGGGCGGGAGAACCTGGTCGCGGTAGGTGTCGTCCTGTTCGTCGAACCACTCCCGGCACGGCATGGAGACCACGCGTGTGGCGATGCCGTCGGCCTGGAGGGCCTGGCGTGCCTCGATGGCCAGCTGAACCTCCGAGCCGGTCGCCAGCAGGATCACCTGTGGTGTGCCGCCGGCAGCCTCGGCGAGCACGTATCCGCCCCGGGCCGTCCCGCTGGCCGCGGCGAGGGTGTCGCCGTCAGCGGGGCCGTCCCCGCGTTCGAAGGTGGGGACGTTCTGACGCGTGAGGATGATGCCCGCCGGTCGGTAGGTGCGCTCCAGGATGGTGCGCCAGGACCATGCGGTCTCGTTCGCGTCCGCGGGCCGCACCACGTCGAGCCCGGGGATCGCCCGGAGGGCAGCGAGGTGCTCGATGGGCTGATGGGTGGGACCGTCCTCGCCCAGCCCGATCGAGTCGTGCGTCCACACGAAGGTCACCGGGATCTGCATCAGGGCCGCCAGGCGGACGGCGGGGCGCATGTAGTCGCTGAACACCAGGAACGTCCCGCCGTACGCACGGGTCCCGCCGTGCAGGGTTATCCCGTTCAGGATGGATCCCATCGCGTGCTCACGGATCCCGAAGTGCAGCGTCCGGCCGTAGGGGTGGCCGGCGAACGCCTTGGTGCTGCGCCCCTCCGGGAGGAACGACGGTTCGCCGTCCATCGTGGTGTTGTTCGAGCCTGCCAGGTCGGCCGAGCCGCCCCAGAGCTCTGGCAGCACCGGCGCGAGTGCGGAGAGCACTGTGCCCGAGGCCGACCGTGTCGCCACGGCCTTGCCCGCGGGGAAGACCGGGAGCGCGTCCGCCCAGCCGTCGGGAAGGGTGCGGGTGGACATCCGCTCGAACAGGTCGGCCCGATCGGGGTTGGCGTCGCGCCACTCGGCGAACGCCTCGTCCCACGCGGCGTGTGCCTGCGCGCCACGGTCGGCGACCGCCCGGACGTGCGCCAGCACCTCGTCGTCGACCGCGAACGACTTCTCGGGGTCGAACCCGAGCACTCCCTTCACCGCCGCCACCTCGTCCGCCCCGAGCGCCGACCCGTGGATGGCGCCAGTGTTCTGCTTGGAGGGCGCCGGCCACCCGATGATGGTGCGCAGCGAGATGATCGAGGGCCTCCCGGTCTCCGCCTTGGCCGCCTGCAGGGCCCTCGCCAGGGCTTCGACGTCCTCGCTGTACCCGGTTCCCCCGCCCGTCCAGTCCACGCGCTCGGTGTGCCAGCCGTAGGCGGCGTAGCGGGCGAGAACGTCCTCGCTGAACGACACGTCGGTGTCGTCCTCGATCGAGATGTGGTTGTCGTCGTAGATCACGACGAGGTTGCCGAGCTCCTGGTGGCCGGCGAGGGACGATGCCTCCGAGGTCACGCCCTCCATCAGGTCCCCGTCACTGGCGATCACCCAGATCGTGTGGTCGAACGGGCTGGTCCCGGGCGCTGCGTCCGGGTCGAGGAGCCCACGCTCCCGGCGCGCCGCCATCGCCATGCCGACGGCAGACGCGAGTCCCTGGCCGAGAGGCCCGGTGGTGATCTCGACCCCGTCGGTGTGCTGGTACTCGGGGTGCCCGGGGGTCTTCGAGCCCCAGGTGCGCAGCGCGGCGAGGTCGTCCAGGGAGACCTGGTACCCGGAAGCGAAAAGCTGCAGGTACAACGTGAGGGACGAGTGGCCCGCGGAGAGCACGAACCGGTCGCGACCCGCCCAGTGCGAGTCGTTCGGGTCGTGACGCAGGAACCGCTGGAAGAGGAGGTAGGCGGCGGGGGCGAGGCTCATCGCTGTGCCCGGGTGCCCGTTCCCGACCTTCTGCACCGCGTCGGCAGCCAGTACTCGGAGTGTGTCGACGGCTCGGTTGTCGAGGTCGTCCCACTCGAGGGGGCTCTGGTCGTGGGGGGACGCGATGGTGCTCAACGATCCTCATTCCTACCCTGACGGCAACCGTCGGGGTTCCGTGTCGCATTCCTGCGCGGTCGGCGCAGACGTGTGGGGCGTGCTACTCCTGCCGGACGGGTCCGACAACTTCCCCTGAGCCTACCGGCGCGCGCGGATCCGTCAGCGGATGAGCCTGGCCACGTACCACGTACCATGGTCGGCAGAACCCTTCAGATCGGAGTCCTGCCCTCGTGCGCACTGCGAGCTCCGCGTCCACCGATGCGCGTCCGGTTGCTGGCACGACGCTGCGCGAGTCGGCCGCCCGCGCGGTCCACGTGGTGGGTGGGTACGTCGCACTGACGAAGCCGCGCATCATCGAGCTGCTCCTGGTGACGACCCTCCCGACCATGCTGCTCGCCGAGGGTGGGTTCCCGGCCGTGGGTCTCATCCTGGCCACGCTGATCGGCGGCGCCCTCGCGGCGGGATCGGCCAACGTGCTCAACTGCTACCTCGACCGGGACATCGACGAGGTGATGAGCCGCACCAAGCGGCGGCCGCTGGTGACGGGGGAGATCTCGCCGGCGTCGGCGCTGGTCTTCGGCGGCGCCCTCGGGGTCCTGTCCCTGGTCTGGTTCGCCCTTCTGGTCAACCTGGTCGCCATGGCCCTGACCCTGCTCGCCATCGTGCTGTACGTGGTCGGGTACACGATGCTCCTCAAGCGCCGGACGTCGCAGAACATCGTCTGGGGCGGGGTGGCCGGCTGCATGCCGGTGCTCATCGGGTGGTCCGCCGTCACCGGCTCCCTGGCCTGGGCGCCCGTCGCCCTGTTCGCGGTGATCTTCTTCTGGACCCCGCCCCACTACTGGCCGCTGTCCATGCGGTTCCGCCGGGACTACGCGGCTGCGGGGGTGCCGATGCTTCCCGTCGTCGCCGACGACGTGACAGTGGGGCGCCAGATGGTGCTCTACACGGTCGCCATGGTCGGCAGCTCCCTCGCCCTCGTGCCACTGGCGGGGATGACCTGGGTCTACACGGTCGTCGCGGCGCTGCTCGGCGTGTGGTTCCTGCTCGCGACGATCGGGGTGTGGCGGCGGGCGCGCCGCCCCCGGCCCGGCCGCAAGCTGGGCGAGATGCGCGTCTTCCACGCCTCGATCACATACCTGACCCTGCTCTTCGCCGCGGTCGCGATCGATCCGTTCCTGATGTGAGCGGTGGACGCGACCACGGGTGACGCCACCCCGATCGAGCAGGCGGTCCAGGGATACCTCGATCACCTGACGGTCGAACGTGGCCTGGCGGGCAACACGCTGAGCGCGTATCGACGGGACCTGACCCGGTACACGGCCTTCCTCGCCACCCGGGAGCGGACGGTACCCGCGCAGGTGGACGAGGCCGACGTCCGGGCCTTCGTCACCTGGTTGCGCACCGGGGACGACGAGGCGGCCCCGCTCGCCGCCTCGTCCACCGCCCGGGTCGTGGCCGCGGTGCACGGCTGGCACCGGTTCTGCGCGGTGGAGGGCTGGGCGGCAGCGGACCCCTCCCATGCGGTGCGCCCACCCGCGAAGGCCCGACGACTGCCGCGGGCGATGTCGGTGGGGGACGTCGAGCTGCTGCTGGCCGGGGCCGGCGAGGGTGAGGGCCCGGTGCCGTTGCGGGACAAGGCCCTCCTCGAGCTGCTGTACGCCACCGGTGCGCGGATCAGCGAGGTGGTGGGGCTGGACGTCGACGACCTCGATCTGAGTCCGGACCGCGGGGCGGCCCGGTTGCTCGGCAAGGGCTCGAAGGAGCGCGTGGTGCCCGTGGGTTCGTTCGCCCGGGAGGCCGTGGACGCCTACCTGGTTCGCGGCAGGCCGGCCTTGGCCGCGGCCGGGCGCGGCACTCCCGCGGTCTTCCTGAACACCCGAGGCAGGAGGCTCAGCCGCCAGAGTGCGTGGGCGGCGCTGCGCCAGGCGGCCCGGCGGTCCGGCATCCCTGGCGCCGAGGAGGTCTCGCCGCACACGCTGCGCCACTCGTTCGCGACCCACCTGCTCGCGGGCGGGGCCGACGTCCGCGTGGTTCAGGAGCTCCTCGGCCACGCGTCGGTGACCACCACCCAGATCTACACGCACGTGACACCGGACTCGTTGCGCGAGGTGTACGCGACGGCGCATCCCAGAGCGCTCGGCTGAACGCGGGGACGCCCTCCACCGACGTCCCCGCCGCCCCTCAACACGCGGGGCATTCGGTGGGAGGCGTCACCGGGCGGTCGGGGGCTGCTGCGGTAGCCTCGGCCCGTGAGCAGCAAGCCCGGCGCAGCAGCAGAGGTCGTCGATCCGTCCGGGCGACCCCTCCCGGACTTCCCCGAGCCGGCGCCGCTGAACGCCCACGGTCCCGCCCGGATCATCGCCCTGTGCAACCAGAAGGGCGGAGTCGGCAAGACGACCTCCACGATCAACCTCGCTGCCGCCCTCGCGGACTACGGTCGACGGGTTCTCGTGGTCGACTTCGACCCGCAGGGCGCGGCCTCCGTGGGCCTGGGGGTGAACCCCAACGACCTCGAGCGCACGGTGTACTCCCTGCTGATGGAGCGCAACGCCTCGCTGGCCGATGCGGTGCTGCCCACCGCGGTCCCGGGGCTCGACCTGCTGCCGGCGAACATCGACCTGTCCGCCGCCGAGGTGCAGCTGGTCGGTGAGGTGGCCCGGGAGTCCGTGCTCGCCCGGGTGCTGCGGCCCGCCGAGGACGACTACGACGCGATTCTGGTGGACTGCCAGCCCTCGCTCGGCCTGCTCACGGTCAACGCGCTGACCGCCGCGCACGGTGTGCTCATCCCGCTGGCCTGCGAGTTCTTCGCCCTGCGCGGGGTGGCGATGCTCATCGAGACGGTGGAGAAGGTCCGTGACCGCCTGAACCCCCGCCTGGAGATCGACGGGATCCTGGCCACGATGTACGACCCGCGCACCCTGCACTCTCGCGAGGTGCTGGCGCGCGTCCGGGAAGCCTTCGACGATCAGCTGCTGCACACGGTCATCGCCCGAACGGTGAAGTTCCCCGACTCGTCCGTGGCGGCGGAGCCGATCACGACGTATGCGCCCGCTCACCCGGGCGCCGTGGCCTATCGCCAGCTGGCGCGAGAGCTGGTTGCCCGCGGCGATGCCGCCTGAGCAGCCGGCGGGGCAAGCGGTCGGTGCCCACGCCGGCTTCGAGGTGCACCTGGAGAACTTCTCCGGTCCCTTCGACCTGCTGCTCAGCCTGATCTCCAAGCACGCGCTGGACATCACCGAGATCGCCCTCGCTCAGGTGACGGACGAGTTCATCGGCGCTGTCCGCGCCGCAGAGGCCCGCAGTGCACCGTGGAGCCTCGGGCAGCTCAGCGAGTTCCTGGTGATCGCGGCCACCCTGCTCGACCTCAAGGCGGCCCGGCTGCTCCCGTCCGGCGACGTGGAGAGCGCGGAGGACCTCGCGATGCTCGAGGCCCGTGACCTGCTCTTCGCGCGGCTGCTGCAGTACCGGGCGTTCAAGGAGGTGGCAGCGACCTTCGAGGCCCGGCTGCACGACCAGGCTCGCAGCCTGCCCCGCCAGGTTCCTCTGGAGGCGCACCTGGCTGCCCTGCTCCCAGAGGTGATGCTTGAGATCGGTCCGGGTGAGCTGGCCGTGCTCGCCGCGCACGCCCTGCGCCCCCGCCCGGTGCCGACCATCGGCCTCGGGCACCTGCACGCGCCGGCGGTCAGCGTGCGGGAGCAGGCGGCCGTGCTCACGGACCGGTTGCGCCGGATAGGCTCCGGCTCCTTCCGTACCCTGGTGGACGACGCCGACGGCACCGCGGTGGTGGTGGCCCGGTTCCTCGCTCTGCTCGAGCTGTTCCGGGAGGGCGTCGTGGCGTTCGACCAGGTGACGCCCCTCGGGGACCTGACCATCAGGTGGACCGGGGGAGACGCCGAGGTCACCGTGACTGACGACTACCAGGGCGCGACGGGGCACGGCGACCCTCCCGACGGGAACGGCGCCACCACGACCGAGCAGGACGACGAGGTGGAGCAGACGTGACGATCGACCCGCAGGAGTCCCCGGCCGTCGACGAGCTGGCCTTCGACGTCGCGGACCTGCCCGGCGGGGCGGCCGCGGCCCTCGAGGCCGTGCTCATGGTGGCCGACGAGCCCGTGCCGACGGTGCAGCTGGCGACGGTGCTCGGTCTCCCCACGAGCCAGGTGGCCTCGATCCTGGACGAGCTGGCCGCCGAGTACCGCGGGCAGACCGGTCGCCCACGAGGCTTCGAGCTCCGCGAGGTTGGCGGAGGTTGGCGCTTCTACTCCGCACCCGCCCACGCCGACGTCGTCGGCCGGTTCGTCCTCGAGGGGCAGGCGGCCCGGCTCACCCAGGCAGCGCTGGAGACCCTCGCGGTGATCGCCTACCGCCAGCCGGTGACCCGCGGCCAGGTCTCCGCGGTGCGCGGAGTGAACGTCGAGTCGGTGGTCCGCACGTTGCTCGCCCGCGGCCTGATCGCCCAGGTCGGCACGGAGGCAACAGGTGCGGTGCTCTACGGAACGACGCCGTACTTCCTGGAGCGGATGGGGATGACCGGCCTGGAGGAGCTTCCTCCGCTGGCGCCGTACCTGCCCGACCTGGAGACGCTGGACATGGACAGGTTCGACGAGGGAGCGCAGTGAGGCCGGACGACCAGCGCGACGTCCACGACCCGGACGGCGTGCGGCTGCAGAAGGTGCTCGCCGGCGCGGGTGTCGGGTCCCGCCGCGCGTGCGAGCAGATCATCAGCGCCGGCCGGGTCACCGTGGACGGCGTCGTGGTGCGCGAGCTGGGCGTGCGGGTGGACCCGCACACCGCCGTCGTGCACGTGGACGGTCTGCGGCTGCAGCTGGACACAGCCGTCGTGACCCTCGCCCTGAACAAGCCGCGGGGCGTGGTGTCGACGATGAGCGACCCGCAGGGCCGCCCGGCGCTGGACGGCTTCGTGCGGGACCGGACCGAACGCCTGTTCCACGTCGGGCGCCTGGACACCGACTCGGAGGGCCTGCTGCTGCTCACGAACGACGGCGAGCTCGCCAACCGGCTGGCGCACCCGTCCCACGAGGTGCCCAAGACCTACCTCGTGACGGTGGTCGGGAAGATCAAGCCGGCCGTCGGCGTCACGCTCCGCGCCGGGATCGAGCTGGACGACGGACCGGCTGCGGTGGACTCGTTGCGCGTGGTGGACTCCACCCCGGACGCCACCCTGGTCGAGGTGGTGCTGCACGAAGGCCGCAACCGCATCGTGCGGCGGATGTTCGACGCCGTCGGGCATCCGGTCACCCGGCTGGTCCGGACCCAGATCGGTCCGGTGCGGCTCGGTCGGTTGCGGCCGGGCCACACCCGCGAGCTGAGCCGGGAGGAGCTCGGCGCGCTCATGTCGGAGGTCGGGCTGTGATCGGACGCGCCACGCCGAACCGGCCCGGGCCGGTAGCCTCACGCCCGATGAGGTGTCCCGGCCAATCACGCGAGGAGTCGAGATGACGGTCCGTGCGATCCGGGGCGCCACGCAGCTCGACGTGGACTCCCAGGAGCACCTGTTCGCCCGCACCGCCGAGCTGGTGCGCGCGGTGCTCGCCGCGAACGGCATCACCAAGGACGCGCTGATCTCGATCCTGTTCACCTGCACGCCGGACCTGCGTAGCGACTTCCCGGCCGCAGCGGCACGGGAGATGGGCATGGGGGACGTCCCGCTGATGTGCTCGGTGGAGATGGATGTTGCCGGTGCGCTGCCCAGGGTGGTCCGGCTGATGGCTCACGCGGACCTGGATGTGCCCCGGGACCGGGTGCAGCACGTGTACCTGCACGGCGCGACGGTGCTGCGCAAGGACCTGGCCCAGTGAGCGACCGCGCCCCCAACCGCCACGCGGCTACGAGCGGCCCCGTGCGGATTGTCGGGACCGGCCTGCTCGGCGCCAGCATCGGGCTGGCCCTGCGTGGGCTAGGGATCGACGTGGTGCTGCACGACCCGTCCCGCACGACGGTGCTGCTCGCCCGGGACGTGGGGGCCGGGCGCCTGCCGACGGCCGAGGACCCACCGGTGCGTCTGGTCGTCGTCGCCGCCCCGCCCGATGTGACCGGCGAGGTGGTGGCTGCCGAGCTGGCCGCGCACCCGGAGGCCGTGGTCACCGACGTCGCGAGCATCAAGGGCGCCGTGGTCGCCGCGCTGACGGCTTCCGGTGCGGACCTGAGCCGTTACGTCGGTTCGCACCCGATGGCCGGCTCGGAGCGCACCGGCCCGACGGCGGCTCGCCCCGACCTCTTTGCCGGGCGCCCCTGGGTGGTGGTCGGCACGGAGCACTCCACCGGGCAGGCCGTCCTCGCGGTGCGGGACCTGGTGACCGACCTGGGGGCGACGCCGGTGCTGCTGGACGCGCGCGTGCACGACGACGCCGTCGCGCTGGTCTCCCACCTGCCGCAGATCGCGGCGAGCCTGGTGGCCGCGCGACTGCGCGACGCCGACCCCGCGGCGCTCGACCTCGCGGGTCAGGGGCTACGGGACGTGACCCGCGTGGCCGCGAGCGACCCGTCCCTGTGGACCTCGATCCTCGCGGCCAATGCCGGCGCTGTGCTGCCCCCGCTGCGCGCCCTGCGCGCGGACCTCGACGCGGTCATCGAGGCGCTCGGACATGCCGCGGCAGCCGACGAGGCCGCCGGCGTGCGATCCGGAGCCCTCGGCGCGCTCGCCGCAGCGATCGCGGCCGGCAACGCCGGGGTGAGCCGGATTCCCGGCAAGCACGGAGGGCTGCGGCGGGAGTACGACGTGGTCACGGTGCTGGTACCGGACGCGCCGGGCGAGCTGGCGCGGCTGCTCGCGGATGTCGGAGCGGCCGGGATCAACCTCGAGGAGCTCGCGCTGGAGCACGCCCCCCGACAGCCGGTCGGCCTGGCGTCGATCTCGGTGCTTCGCGGCCTGCGCGAGGAACTCGAGGCGGCCCTCGGTGCCCGCGGTTGGCGGGTGGCGGGGTGACCGCCGGGCGGCACGACGCCGACCCGAGTGGACTCGTGGTCGCGGTCGACGGACCGTCGGGCTCCGGCAAGTCCTCCGTGTGCCGGGCGGTGGCCCTCCGGCTCGGGCTCGCTCATCTCGACACCGGCGCGATGTACCGGGCGGCCGCCTGGTGGTGCCTGGACCGGGGCGTCGACCTGGACGTGCCTGACGCGGTGACGGCGTCCGTGGCCCGGATGGATCTGCAGATGGGCCTGGATCCCGCCGCGCCGACGGTCCGGGTGGGCCACACGGACGTCGCCGCGGCCATCCGCTCCCCGGCGATCTCCGCCGTCGTCAGCAAGGTCGCCGTGAACCTCGACGTGCGGGCCGACCTGGGCACCCGCCAGCGCGACCTGATCGCCGCTGAGCGCTCCGACGGCCACAGTGGAGGGCGAGGGGTGGTTGTTGAGGGACGCGACATCACCACGGTGATCGCCCCGGACGCGGCGGTCCGGGTGCTGCTGACCGCAAGCGAAGAGGCACGGCTCGCGCGCCGGGCGCTGGAGGTGCACGGGAGCTCCGACGCCCGAAGCATCGCCGCCACCCGCGACCAGGTGCTGCGCAGGGACACCGACGACTCCACGGTCGTGGAGTTCCGCACGGCGGCGGATGGGGTCGTGACGCTCGACTCGTCCGCGCTCACCCTGTCCGAGACGGTCGAGGCCCTGCTCTCGCTGATCCGCGCCGAGGTGGGGGAGTCGTGAACCGTGATCCGAAGGTGCCTGGGCGGTTGGGCCCCGGGTGGGGGCGCTGGCTCGGGCGATTCGTCGCGCGGGTGATCTGGAACACCCGGATCGTCGGTGCCGACCGGGTGCCTCGAACCGGCCCGGTGATCGTCGCGGGGAACCACCTCGGCATGGCCGATGGTCCGCTCATGATCGGGACGTGTCCGCGAGGCACGCACATCCTGGTCAAGGTGGAGCTCTTCCGGAGCGCGATCGGGTGGATCTTCCGGCTGTCCGGACAGATCCCCGTGGACCGACGCAACGGCCGCCCGGCCCTGGTGACCGCCCTGGCCGTGCTGCGCCGCGGGGGCGTCGTCGGGATCTTCCCCGAGGGGAACCGCGGGCGGGGCGACGCGTCCAGCTCGCGGGCCGGCACGGCGTGGCTCGCGGTCAGGTCGGGGGCTCCGGTGATCCCCGTCGCCATGCTGGGCACCCGACGCACGGGGGAGAGCGTGCGGCGCATCCCCGGCTTCCGACGGCGCCTGCTCGTCGAGTACGGCGAGCCGGTGGTGCTCGAGGGCCTCGACCGGATGCCGCAACGAGACGCCGTCGGGATGGCCCAGGAGGCCATCCGGGTCGCCCTTGCCGAGCACGTGGTGGAGGTCGCCGCCCGCACGGGCTTCGACCTTCCCGTGGACGGGCCGGAGTACCCAGTTCGTCCGTGACGGCCCGCTCACGCGAGGATAGGGCCATGAACCACGACGCCGACGTGCCAACCGACGCCATCAGCACCGGTGTCCCCGACCTCGCAGCGCCCGAGACGGCCGACGAGGCGGCACGGGAACGAGCCCTGCGCGCTGGGCTCGCCGAGTACGAGCTGGCCGAGGACGACGTCGACCTGATCGAGGGCGCCACGTTCGAGGGTGCCCGCACCGGACCCGGGGGGCCTCTGCCGGTGCTCGCCGTCGTCGGACGCCCGAATGTCGGCAAGTCAACGCTGGTCAATCGCGTGCTCGGCCGGCGGGAGGCCGTGGTCGAGGACACGCCAGGGGTCACCCGGGACCGGGTGAGCTACCCGGCCGAGTGGGCCGGGCGCCGCTTCACGGTGGTGGACACCGGAGGCTGGGAGGTTGACGTCGCGGGGATCCACGCCAGGGTCGCCGAACAGGCCGAGGTCGCCGTCGACCTGGCCGACGCGGTGCTGTTCGTGGTCGATGCCACGGTGGGCCCCACGGCGACCGACGAGCAGGTGGTGCGGCTGCTGCGCAAGGCGGGCAAGCCGGTGATCCTGGCCGCCAACAAGGTCGACAACACCGCGTTGGAGGCCGAGGCGGCCACGCTGTGGAGCCTCGGCCTCGGCGAGCCCTACCCCGTCTCGGCGCTGCACGGCCGCGGCTCCGGTGACCTGCTCGACGCCGTCCTCGCGGCACTGCCGGAGGTGTCGGCGTTCGGAGGGGTCGGCGAGGAGGGCGGGCCGCGGCGGGTCGCCCTGGTCGGCCGGCCGAACGTCGGCAAGTCGAGCCTGCTGAACGCCGTCGTCGGCAGTCAGCGGGTGGTCGTCGACGAGGTGGCCGGCACCACCCGTGACCCGGTGGACGAGCTCGTCGAGCTCGGCGGTCGGTCGTGGTGGTTCGTCGACACCGCGGGCATCCGCCGACGGGTGCACCAGACCCACGGCGCCGACTTCTACGCATCGTTGCGCACCCAGGCGGCGATCGAGAAGGCGGAGGTCGCGGTCGTGCTCGTCGACGCAAGCGACTCGATCAGCGTCCAGGACATGCGGGTGATCAGCCAGGTGGTCGACGCCGGCCGGGCCCTGGTGATCGCGTACAACAAGTGGGACCTGCTCGACGAGGAGCGTCGCAAGTACCTGGAACGGGAGATCGAGCGCGACCTGGTCCAGGTGAGCTGGGCGCCCCGCGTGAACATCTCCGCGCGCACCGGGTGGCACCGCGACCGGCTGGTCCCGGCAATCGACAGGGCGCTGACCTCCTGGGACTCCCGGGTGCCCACCGGTCGGCTGAACGCGTTCCTCGGCGAGCTCGTGGCCGGCCACCCGCACCCCGTGCGCAGCGGGAAGCAGCCCAGGATCCTGTTCGCGACGCAGGCCGACATCCGGCCGCCCCGGTTCGTCATCTTCGCCTCGGGGTTCCTCGAGGCCGGCTACCGCAGGTTCATCGAGCGCAAGCTGCGGGAGACCTTCGGGTTCGAGGGCTCACCGCTGTCCATCTCGGTGCGGGTGCGGGAGAAGCGCAAGCGGTGACCCCCCGGTCGCCAGCAAAGCGGCGCGGCACGCTCCTCCGCTGGGGTCTGCCGCGGGATCCTGCGGCGTCCTCCCACCTGGCGACGTTCGTGGTGGCTGCGGTCGTGACGGTCCTGCTCACCCGCGGGTTCCTCGCCGCGGCCGGTTACCCGCAGATCGGCAGCGGCGGGCTGCACGTGGCTCACGTGCTGTGGGGCGGCCTGCTTATGGCCGTGGCCTTCGTGCTGCTGCTGTCGTTCGCCGGCCCGGTGGTGCGACCCGTGGGCGCCGTCGTCGGGGGTGTCGGCTTCGGGCTGTTCGTCGACGAGGTGGGCAAGTTCGTCACGGCGGACAACGACTACTTCTACGAGCCGACGGCGGCCCTCGTGTATGTGATCATGGTCGCCCTGGTGCTCGCGGCCGAGATGCTGCACGGACGCCGACCACACCACCCGTCGGAGTACCTTGCCGGAGCGGCCGACCATGCGGTGGCCGGGTTGGCCGGTGGCTTCACGCCGCGTGCGCGGGCCGAGGCCCACGCGTTGCTGGAACGGGCGGGGGATCGCGCCGGGACCACGCAGGTTCGTGCGGTCGTGGACGTGGTGGAGGACGACAGCGCGGAGCTGCCTCGGGTCGCGGTGGTCGCCAGCGGCGTCGTGCGCTTCATGCGGTGGCTGGTGACGGCGCGCTGGGTGCCCTGGGTGACCGTGGGCGTTCTCCTGGGCACGCTGGCGGGGTCGGTCGGTGCGGGCGTGGCAGCCTGGTCGGAGGGAGCTGATCTGCCGGGCTGGGTCGTGACGGGCCTGCTGGTCAGCGCCGGGCTCTCCGCGGGCCTCGCGCTGGTCGGGATCGCGCTCGTGCGGAGCAGCCGGATGCGGGGGTACCTGATGTTCCGGCGGTCGGTGCTGGTGAGCCTCCTGGTGACCCAGGTGTTCGTGTTCCGGATCGAGCAGTGGTCGGCGGTCACCGGTCTGGTGGTCGACCTGATCGTGCTCGGGCTCATCGCGGCCGAGCTGCAGCAGATGGAGCGCGCAGTGGCCGTCGAACCGCTGCGGTAGAGTACTGGCGGTTCGCAAGGACCGTTCGGGATGTGGCGCAGCTTGGTAGCGCACTTGACTGGGGGTCAAGGGGTCGCAGGTTCAAATCCTGTCATCCCGACAGTGAAAGAGCAGGTCAGAGGCCCGCACCGCTTCGGCGGGGCGGGCCTCTGTGCTACGTCGGCGTGGTCTGACGTCCGGCGGCGCTTCTGTGGACAGACTGCGATCGCGCTAGATGGTGGAAACCTTGGTTCCGGTTCCCGCCTGACACCTGCGGCCGTGCTAGGGGTTGGTTGACCGCGGGCCGGTTCGGGTCCTGGGGAAAGACCCCGGGTCAAGGTCCCAGTCCCCGCATGCGGAGGGCGGCCTGGGTGCGATCGCTGACCTGGAGCTTGGAGAGGGCGTGCGACACGTGGTTCCGGACGGTCTTGAGCCTCTGGCCGAGGTCGCGGGCGATCTCGGGGTTGGAGTGTCCGGCGCCGATGCCGAAGAGGAGCTGCGCCTCCCGAGCGGTGAGGTCGTGCGACCGGCGGCGTCTGTCGTACAGTTGTTCGAGTGGACGAGGATCTGAGGGCGTTCCTGCGCAGCCTCAGGTGCTCGGCGCCGACGTCGACGTCTACCAGGTGATCCGTGACGCTCGTCCAATCCCGCCAGCTGGCAGTGACGGTGTTCCATCAGCTCGCGGCGCCGCGCCGCGCGGCGCGGGACGTCTCCGCGACGCGCGGTCAGCATGGCGGGCTCGTGGACGTCGCACCTCTCACTGCTAAGCATCGTCCTTGGCTCACCGGGGACCGCGAGTGCAGGAGTGGCGTCACCGGTCTCTACGGTCCGCGCTTTGCGCCGGGAGGGTGACGACGAAGCTGGCGCCCCTCCCGGTGCCGGCACTCTCCGCTCGGATGCGGCCGCCGTGGGCCTCGGTCAGTGCGCGAACGATCGCGAGGCCGATCCCGCTCCCACCGACGCCGCGAGAGCGGCTGTCGTCGACGCGGTAGAAGCGTTCGAAGACGCGCGGGAGGTGCTCGGCAGCGATTCCGTCTCCGGAGTCCTTAACGGTGATCGCGACCCCCTCTGCAGCCACCCGTGCGGACAGCTCGACGTGTCCGCCTGCAGGCGTGTGACGCAATGCGTTACCAAGGAGGTTAGCGAGAACCTCCTGCATCCGGTCAGGGTCGACGATCACCGATCGGGCACTGGCGTCAGGTTCGAGGGTGAGGCGCACTCCCTTGGCTGAAAAGGCCCACGCTTCGGCGCGGGCGGCCACCCTCAGCAGGTCTTCGACGGTGACCTCGCTGACGTGAAGGTCGAGGCTGCGCTCCTCGGCGCTGGACACGCGACCGACATCGTCGACCAACCGTTCGATCCGGGCGATCTCGGCGTCGATGCGCTCAAAGGTGGCCCGGTCGGCTGCCAACACCCCATCGGCGATCGCCTCGTGATATCCACGCACGGTGCTCAGCGGGGTTCGCAGCTCGTGGGACAGGTCACGCAGGACTTCGGCCCGCGACTTCTCAATGCGGGAGATGCTTCGTGCCATCCGCTCGAAGGCGTCGGCAAGGGAGTCGAACTCGACGCCGTGGCCCGAGCGACGGACGCGCACCGTGTAGTCGCCCGAAGCGACCGCGCCCGCTGCCTCGGACAGCTCCCGCAACGGGCGGACGGCCCGGCGGGACACGAACCAACCGACCGCGAGGGCGGTGGCCGTGGCCACGGTGATCGCGACGCCCAGGGAGATCAGGATCGCTCGAGAGAACGCCATGTCCAGGTGGGTGGCCAACTCGGTGGTGATGGGTCCCACCGCGTTCTCTACGTGCCTTCGGAACATCCCGGGGGCGAGTCCCAGCGCGACGACGAGCAAGGTGATCCCGCCGGCGAGAATGACCAGGGCCTGGCCGAGAAGCAGGCGTGCGCCGAATCCGGCTCGCCGACCGGCGGATCTCAACTGCCCTCACCCATCCGGTAGCCCACGCCACGAACCGTCCGTACATACCGGGACTCGGCCGGGTCGTCGCCCAGCTTGCGTCGCAGATTGGCGACGTGAACGTCGATCACGTGGTCGTCTCCGAACCAGTCCTCACCCCACACAGCTTCGAGCAATGCGCGCCGCGCGAGCACCGCCCGCGGTCGACTGGACAGGGTGTCCAGGATGTCGAACTCCGTTCGGGTCAGCTCGATCCGCTCACCCGCCATGGAGACCTCGCGGCCGGCCACATCGATCACCAGGTCCCCGAAGACGCGAGCGGGGGCGCCCGCGTCTTCGGGGCTGCGAGGACGCCTGAGCATGGCGCGTACGCGCGCCGCGAGCTCGCGCGGGGAGAAGGGCTTGGCGAGGTAGTCGTCAGCGCCCACCGACAGCCCGATCACCCGGTCCAGCTCGTCGGTCCGTGCGGTCAACATGATCACGTAGGCGTCGGAGAACGCTCGCACCTGTCGACACACCTCGATCCCATCGATCCTAGGGAGCATCAGGTCCAGAACGAGCACGTCCGGTTCCCAATCGCGCGTCCGGCCGACGCCCATCTCACCGTCTGGTGCTACGTCCACCTCGAACCCCTCGGCTCCGAGGTACTCAGAGATCAGGCGAGCGATCGGTGCGTCGTCCTCGACGACGAGGACGCGCCAACGACGCCCGGCCGGTGCGTGAGCATCGATCGGGGCCGCCGAATGCGATCCCGTAGAAGTCACGACTCCTCGGACATCGCTACGAATGTTCCGTGCCACGAGTGGAACCAGACGTCACCGGACGTCGCATTCACCGAGAGCATGCCGTCGATCTCTCCGTCGCGCAGCGTGTGAAGGGTGTAGTAGCCGGGAAAGACATCGGCGGTGCCGGCCGTGAGCCCGTCGCCGTCGGCCTGCCCCGCGAGCCATTCATCGGCGATCCCCTGGGCCTCGGCCGCGCTGACCCGCAGCTCCGAACCGCCGCTTGCCATCATGCCGTAACTGGTGTTCCACATCCGCGCAGGCCCCAGCTCGATCTGCACGTCTCCCGAGACGGGGTCGATGAGCACCTCCGTGGCGAGGGAGCCGTCGGCCTCGATGAGCTCGGCGTAGTACTGCCGATCAAACTGCATCACCTCACCGACTGTCAGACCAGGCCGGAGATCGGTAGCGAACGCCTGGGCCTGGTCCCGCGCGCCGGCAGGGTCGACAACAAGCGCGCGATCCCCGCTCGAGCCGGCGCCACCGAAGCCGGTTCCGCCCATCATCCCGTAGGCGGCGCCGTCTGTGGTTCCCGCGCTCCACCCGCCAACGCCCTGTCCCTGGATCACCATCCACGTGCCGGAACCCACGATCGCGGCTACGGCGACGATCGGAACGACCAGTGTGCGCAGCCGCCGGCTCATCGTGACCGTCACTTCACGCCCCGGCTCGCGCGCAAGATCGCGCGGGTCGACTCGTATGCCGCGACGTCGATCTCACCGGAAGCGAAGCGGCGATCCAAGAGCCGCTCCGGGGTCTCGCCCTGCGCGACGCCAGGGTGGCCACCACCCACGGCATCGTCGCGTCGGCTAGCAGGGAAGGCACGAACGATCAGCCAGACGACCAGGCCGATCACGCCGATCCAGAACACCGCCATCGCTATCCATCCCCCGGCACCCATACCGAATCCGTATCCCATCATCGTGACAACCTCCTTGTGAGCTCAGCTTCGTGAACACCTCCCATCGTGGTTCCGCCACCTCAAGACTTCCCCCGACGCCACCTCAAGATCTCCTCAAGCCCGACGGGCGACGAAAGGAAGCGCGCGCCACCAAACGACCCACCCAGCCCGGGCGCGCCGCATTGCGGGTACCTGTTCCATCGACTTCAGGACCGGTGCCTGGCAAGGCTCGGTCCAGGCATCCGGGCCGACGCCCTCATTGCGGCTGCCTACGACTCGTCATGCGGCTCTCAATTGGCCTGCGCAGCCCGGGCGCCGCCAGGACGGAGAGGTTCACCAGGGGTTTGCTCAGCTCGAAGTAGCGGTGCCCTGCCAGCTCGACAACCCGTTGGTGCCGACGATGGAGTCGCAGCGTGTGGTGGTCGGGACGGACCCCCACAAGCGGTCGGTGAAGATCGAGGTGATGGCCGGCGACGAGAGGGTGCTGGGCGGTGGCCGGTTCGCCACTGACCCGGCAGCTTTCAGGGCGTCGGGGATGGACAGCAGAAGCCGGTCGTCAGGTGTGGCTGTGATGTCAAGTACCTGCTCGGGCTGGGCCCGCCGGCGAGCGTAGGGAGTCGTGACGCGCAGGGTGGTTGGGGCGCTCATTGGGACCTCCACGGATCGGTACGGATCCCCACAGTCGGCGCGCGCGATTTCCAGAAGCCTGACCGCGCCACCGGGAAGGACGCGCCAGGCGTTCGGTGGAGAAGGGCTGGCGGGGCCCCGTCGCTCGAGAGTCTGAAGTGGGCGTCGGGCTGCTGCAGGGTCGCCCCGAACCTGTACAAGGCCCAGGGCGACTATGCCTGCCCCGACCCACGGAACGCCACGGTGCTCGCGGACGCCCGCCAGACCAGTCAGGCGCTCCCGATCTCGGCCAGGGCGGCGACGGCGAACAGGACCAGGCAGCGCAACACAGTCGTGGTCGACAGTCTGCACGCGCGTCAGCTCAGGCCAACTGCAAGGTGGCGACGCAGGTCGGGCTGCCCTCGCTCGACCAGGTGGGGAGGCTGTGGAAGTAGCACTCGTGTGTGGTCTCGACGCAGGCGTCAGGAGAGGTTCCTCGTGGCCCAGACGGCTCACCACGCGTGCCACCGGGCAGCGCGTCGCGCTCGTACCCCACTGGACGACGTCGGCCAGGGGGTGGCCGACGGGATGGCCCGGATCGGACGCCGCTACGGCGTCGCGGTCGCATCCTCCGGTTTCATTGTGACC
>Ga0209347_1000951_pt1 | contig 56973 bp, 62 predicted proteins | sample AutmiccommuBRH23_FD_187382 | JGI IMG/M metagenome (GOLD analysis project Ga0209347, IMG submission 187382) | Deep subsurface microbial communities from Mt. Terri, Switzerland - Autotrophic microbial communities BRH/23 (SPAdes) (version 2) | ecosystem: Environmental > Aquatic > Deep subsurface >... | reverse complement strand
GGCGGGACGCACAAGGTAGAACATACACAAAACGTACAACACCGATAAAGTAACAGTAATGAAGAAGACCATTATTGTTTCAGCCCTGATTATACTAATAACAGCTCCCAGCAAACACCATGCTGTGACATCATCGGCTGCAGCACAGGTCAGTGCCAGCATGCCCAGGGGGGATTGCATCAGCTTACGTTCCTGTATTATTCTTGCCAATACGGGAAATGCGGTCAGGCTCATAGCAATACCCATGAACAGACTGAAAGAGAGAAAAGTAACTCCTTCGGGTGCAAATCCTGTGAACAAAAAATAGGCCAGAACAACTCCTAAAAAGAAAGGCACCACAATGCTGGCGTGGCTGACTATCATAGCTGTATGTGCTTGATTTTTCAGCAAACGGGGATCCAGCTCCAGACCGACAATAAATACATACAATACCAGCCCCAGGCTGCTCAGAGTTTCCATCCAGCTTAAAGAAGCTGGTGCAAACAAGAAATTACTCAACTGCGGCCACCATATCCCCACCACTGATGGTCCAAGCACAATCCCGGCTGTCATTTCACCAAGAACACTTGGCTGACCCATAATCGCAAAAATGAATCCAAAGATCCGGGCCATTAATATTATGACTGCAATCTGTAAGAACATTAAAGCAAGAGGGTGATTCAAATTCTGGGCTAAATACTGATATATCATCGTTCCCAGATTATCGTATGCTTGAAGGTGAGTTTGATTGTTTGCAGTAATATTGGTATAATCAACCATGGGCGACTCTAATCTCTGACCCTGAATGATGATTGCCCAAATCAGCAGAATAAACATACCGATGACTACCAGATAAAAAAGAATATGTTTATGCAGCTGCTTGTTCATCAAGAACAATACTCTTTTTGTTGTATATATCACTTTAGGCAAAAGATACATTATGTAAGAGCCGTGTACACGTTTTTGATAGTAAAGACGATAAAAGGTATTTGAGGATTCATTTGAACCAGCGGAGTAACTCGAATGACAGATAAAAAGAGCACAGTAGAACATATGTATGGGTTGCTCAAACAATAGTTACTATGGGGGGTGATCTCCTTGCTCTGGTTCCCGTTAAAAGTACCTCATTTCAGTTTGCTTAAGTCACAAGCAGAGGAAATGTCTCCAACAGCTTTTACAAAATCCCCTTTTTACTTATATACAAAATCTCTTTTTCTCTGATCTCTCACACCCATTGAAATGTCTTTCCTAAATGGTTGCATAACGGAAAATTAAGCCCCATTTTCTGCTCAAGACTGTTTTTATTTTATCTGGGATTGTTCTGTAAGTTAGGTCCGGCTTTCCAGGTTCAGCAAGAAAACGGAATCCTATGAAAATTTCTCAACGGCAAAGAAAAGACCACTTCGCAAAGATTGTATAAGTATCAATCCTAGCGAAGTGAGAATAGTACAGCTTTAAACACTGATGTTTACGTCCCGACCGAGGATCGAACTCGGGTCTAAGGCTCCGCAGGCCTCAAGGATATCCGCTACCCTACCGGGACACTTGGTTCGTCTCCTAATGTCCTTCTCGGATATAAAGATTATTGCCTAAAGCTTATTGCACTTGCGGGACATGGGCAAAAGCATTGATAACAGTTAAATCCTGCAACAATGATTAGTTAAGCATGTCAATGACCATAGGACTTGCAGGGAAACCCAATTCCGGGAAATCCACTTTTTTTAAGGCCGCGACAATGGCAGATGTGGAAATTGCGAATTATCCGTTCACAACTATCAATGCCAACCGCGGAGTCACCTATGTGCGCGCCGAGTGCCCCTGTGTCACCCGCAGTAAGCGTTGCGGGCATTGTGTTGAAGGCATTCGCTACGTACCCGTGGAACTGATCGACGTTGCGGGGCTCGTGCCGGATGCCCACCTGGGAAGGGGGCTTGGGAACACCTTCCTAGACGAGCTGAGGCAGGCGCAGGCCATCATCCATGTCGTGGACGCGTCAGGGGGCACTGATATCGAAGGCAATCCCATCGATGTCGGAAGCCATGATCCGCTGGAAGACATCGGCTTCCTGAACCATGAGATAACAATGTGGATGTTCGGCATCCTCAAACGCAACTGGGACAAGCTGTCACGCAAGATGCAGGCCGAAGGGCTCAAGATAGAGAAGGTGCTTGCCGACCAGCTTGCAGGTGCGGGAGTGGATGAGTACCAGGTGATATGCTCCCTGTCCGAGTGCAAGCTTGACCACAGTCATATCAAATGGACCGACGACGACCTCATCAGCCTCTGCGACATCATGCGCATCATCAGCAAGCCAATGATGATAGCAGCTAACAAGGAGGACATAGCTCCTGAGAAGTTCGTCAGCGGCCTTAAGGCGCTTGACAGGATAGTGGTCCCCACAAGCGCAGCCGCCGAGATCGTGCTCAGATCCGCATCAAAGAGCGGAGCTATCAAATATAATTCAGGGGATGACGATTTCGTCATTACCAGGGAAGACCTTACGCCTGCGCAGAAAAAGGGCCTCGAAAGCGTGCGCTCGCTCCTTAAAAAGACAGGCGGTACAGGCATCCAGGAATGTATCAACAGGGCTGTGTTCGAACTGCTTGAGCTCATAATCGTATATCCTGTGGAGGATGAGGGCAAGTGGTCCGATAAGAGCGACAGGATGCTCCCGGATGCATTCCTTATGAAGAAAGGCTCAACAGCCCATGACCTTGCATATAAGATACACTCGGATATAGGTGACAGGTTCCTCTACGCAGTCGATGCGAAGACCAAAATGCGCCTTGGAGAAAAACACGAGCTTAACAACGGCGATGTCATAAAGATAGTTTCTACTGCAAAATAAACACGATCAGAAGACAGATCAATATTCCCTCAGGACATTCCATGACCGGTATCATCCCATTCTATGAAAAGTACCTTTTGGGGCAGATAGCCAGAACATCTGCAAAGGTACCCGGGCATGTGTCCCTGGTGCTTTCCGAAACCGACCTGCTGCATCCGGGAGGTTTCGGGAAGCTTAAAGACTACATATCTTGGTGCATGCAGCTGGGCATAAATATCACCAGCATCTATGTCGATGTGCTGGATACTGAAGAGGAACTCAGAGCAGAGATGATGGAAAAGCTCACCCGGAAGCTCTCGGAGATGCTTTCGAAAATGCCCCTGGGAGTCGGTTTTGAGGTTTACACGGCTGACGGTGAGCTCAGTATCAGAAGAGAGGGTGCAGAATTGCTGGTGTACATCTCCGTCGGATTCGGGGGGAGGAAAGAGGTCACAAAGGCTATGATATCCATCCTCGCGGATGTCAGGGATGGCAGGATACGGCCTTGCGATATCACGGAGGCGACCATCGAGTCCAGGCTGAAGGTAAAGCACGAGCCTGACATCTTTATCCGGTCCGGTGGCAAACACCTGTCAGATTTCCTTATATGGCAGGCAGTATATTCTGAGCTCTATTTTACAGACGTGAACTGGCGTAACATGAGGAAACTGGACATACTGAGGATAATCAGGGATTTCCAGAAGCGCCAGAGAAGGTTTGGCAAATAGATTTGAAGAACCGTACTTATGAATCGGGAACTTATATTTGCCTGGTCATGATGACGGCATTCTCATCCACATAATAACCTTTAACAGTACCGCTCACTTTAAAGCCGCTATTTGCATAAAAATTCTGGGAGGCAGTGTTCTTTTCCCTTACCTCCAGGACCATCTCACGATAGCCGTAAAGCTTCACAAGGTCGATACACCATTCGATCAGTTCCGCACCGATACCCTGCCTGCGAAACAGAGGGTGCACAGCAATATTCTGCAGGTGAGCCCGGCCTTTGGAATTCCCGATTATGGCATAGCCACAGATGTTCCCTTCCCGTTCATATACCACAAAACCCGGATTGTTAAGGTGAGCCTTGAAAAAGAAGTCGGGCCACGGCACAGGAAAAGAGAGATCTTCTACCTGCATAATCTTAGGAACATCGGCTATGGTCGCCCTGCGTATCATATTCTCATCCCGGACCTTGAATCATATATACAACTACGATTTATAAATACTTTCCATGTAATTAACTAAAGTTAGCATAATTTCAGGATAATATATATTATTATAATGAATTACATGCGATGTCAGGATGGTACAGATCTGGTTGAAAAGCATAGTTTCAAAATCGCAGCCAAGTGACATATGTAGAAACTATTAGGGCCAGATTATATTAGCAGCTACAATAAAGAGATTATTGAGGAGTGTTCATCTGACTTAACTGTGATACATAGACAAAAAGACGGGGCCATTTGTAATAACATGCAAATCATAGACTTAGTTTTCAATACAGTTCATGCATATTTGAATCAATTAAAAAAGGACATTAAGCGCATTTTAATTGCAACAGAGACCGATGAGATGCCTGATGGTAGAAAGTGGCATAATGTGACAAATTCAACTATAAAGTAAAAATAAAGGAGTTTATTACTTAAGTTTATCACTTACTTATATCATGAAGAGATTATCAGAACCTTTGCGTAATACAATCGTGCTTAATGAGATAGGAAAGTACACGATCCTGCTACCTTAAGAACACTAATTTTTCGTTCCCTTTATTTCTTGACAATCGAGTGTATATAAACTTGCAGTTTGCAGGAAAAATTAACCGTACTGAAATTAAGGCGGCAGCGCAACACACATCTTAAGAACGATTCTGTGATAAATTTATAGTTATTAAATGGGATTGAGGGTTAAAAATTAGAAAAGAGTCCGGTGATCCTCCTGGCAGACCCGGATGAATCAAAGAGACGGGATCCAAGCACTATAAGAAGTTCCATTCTGCCGCAGAAGCCAATACGAGGATCATCATTTCCTGTTACCAAACATTGATAATCAATTCTTTCAGGAAGAGTGCGGTTCATAACAAGCTGTCTGTACTGCGATTCATAACAGAGTATTACCATAAGGATTTAGAACTCATGATCCGGCAGAATGTTAAGGAATTGCTGTTCATATGAAAAATGTGATTCGGTCATTGCTTTTGTAAAAGTGATTTAAAGCATCCTCTTCTCTGTGAAAAGTGACATTTTCCGACCTTAGATATACCGCTACAGATTATGCGGACACAGACTGTAGAGTTATTAAGTACGTAAAGAGGATATTTTTTCTGAAAGCTAACCGAAGCATAGTAAACATTTATCAAGTAAACGAAGCCTTATTAAAGCTTTAAATTTAACTAAATCTTCATAAAGATTTGATTAAAGTAAAGTATGCTTATATGCTCGTCTGACAATCAGTAGATTGCAGGCGCAAGCACCTGGGCACTGTGTGATTGCTTGCAAAAATATCAAAACAAGTTATGATCTTTGATGAAGCAGGCATCCTGTCTAATGATAGTGATCTTGTGGTCATTGCTCCAGACAGGTCAGCCTTTATAGTGACAATCCAGAGGAAGATGTGATAGGATGGATGATGTATTTGGGGAAGTTATTTGCAGCTGTTCATATGGGCAAGCTGCTGAAGATGGTATCCTTTTTGACATCACTCAGATCAATCCTGAATGGGAGAAGGGTATCTTCAAATATGTCACAATCAGTTTGATGGAGCATGGCTACCTCCGGGATGGCAAGGTTATCATCCCTGATCTTCTTAATTTGCTTTATCAATCATTGAATATAGTGTGGGAGAATTCAAATGAGTTTAAGGATAGGCTTGATCCCTTCTATGCCGGTGATATTGAACTGCCCGGTGGTAAGAAGCAACAGATATTCCTTGAGCTTAACGGGATGGGAAAGTACACGATCCGGTTACCTGAAGGCCACTAATTTGTTCACTTTCAAGCTCAGGATAGGGAATAAATATATGGAAAATGGAAAAAACCTATATTTAACTACTATTTATAGCTAATACCTGCAATACTAAAGGACTTGTAAGGAGTTTATATGCCAGCTTTCGGAGTGATCGTCTGTCCCAGATGCAGGGTGCACGCCCAGATAATTGAGCTTGCGGGCGCCAGGAAGACCAGGTGCCAGAAATGCGGGGCATCTCTTGAGATCCGGAAACTGAACATGCTGTTCTCATCTGACAGCCTTGAAGAAGCAGTATCCGTAAGGACGATCCTTCAGGCCAGGGTGCATAACCTGGAAAACGAAATGAAGAACATGCTTGCAACAGGGAAAGAGGTCATCGTCCAGGCACCAGATGGACCAGATGTGGATCTTGCAAGTTCACAGGACAAAAGACAGTCTCCAAAAAAGAGCCCTGCGCAAGTGATCCTTCAACTGCTCCGGTCAAATGGGGGAGAGATGGGAGCCGAGTCTTTGAAATGCCTGGCAAAAGAGCAGGGGATAGATGAGCAGAGATCAGATACGATCATTGGAAAACTGACAGATGCCGGAGAGATATACGAACCCTCTCCGGGCAGGCTGTGTATTACATAAAGATCCTTAAAAACTGCGTTTCGTAAATATTTAAAGGGTTATTGAATTACATCTCTACAAAAGATATATTTAAAATGAAGCCTTATATGCAATGTCTGAACGATTGCAAAACCCTGCAAATTCAGTTTGACTTTATCCTATCAGGTAAGAACATGTCCGATACAACATTTGATATCATTGAACTGCTGCTTACTGCACAAATATATAACAAATCCCCGGAACTGGATGTAAATGACCTGCCTAAGAATATCCGTAAATACTACTGGAGCCGGGAGCAGAGAACTGTCCCAAAACCCATAAAGGTCAAAACTCTGGATATTGAAAAGATGTTTGAGATCAGCAAGATCAACGGCATGCTGAACTCACTGCCATTTGTCAGCATAGACGACATGGATTTCTCTGTGAAGGTCACGGCCCTTGAAGTTGGTGCAGACTGGTTCCATAAAAGGGAAGATGCCGTGGAGAGGATCTCCCATAATCCCACTCTTGCCTATTACTATGAAAAGAAGCAGGCCCTTGGAGCGAATTACAGCACCGCCAGGTCAAAGGTCACACCCAAAGAGGTGGGCCGGGAGTGGATCGAATCCCTCATAGAGGAGATCGAAAAAGAAGAGGGAGGCGGGGATATGCTCAAGCTTGTCAACATCAGCGCTCCCGAGGACATCAGACAGACCCTTAAAGAATTCATTCTTACGCCCGCCCAGGAAGAAGATGTAAAGAAAATTGTCAAGGCCATCCAGTACAGGGAGTATCTGAAGCGTATCGGCCTTTACGATGTGGGAAAGATCCTGATGGTCGGACCGCCCGGAACAGGAAAGACATCGCTTGCAAGGGCAATGTCAGAACATCTTTCCATCCCCTTTGTGGAAGTCCGCCTGTCAATGATAACCGACCAGTACCTCGGGGAGACTGCCAAGAATATCGACAGAGTGTTCGCACTTGCAAAAAGAGTAAGCCCCTGCATACTTTTCATAGATGAGTTCGACTTTGTCGCAAAGACCCGTTCTTCAGATGAGCATGCTGCACTTAAGAGGGCTGTCAATACCCTGCTAAAGGCCATAGACGACATCAGCCTTACAAACGACGGAGTGCTCCTGCTGGCTGCGACAAACCATCCCAAGATGCTTGATTCAGCTGCATGGAGGCGCTTTGACGACATTATGCAGTTCCCGCTTCCGGACACGGACATGCGCAAAAAGATACTGGATATTGTTACAAAAAGTATAACGGGAGAGTTTGACACGCAGGAGGTCGCATCGCTTACACACGGCTACAGTGGCTCCGACCTGCGCATGGTCATCAGGGAATGTGTGCTCAGCGCACTGGTGACTGAGCGCATGGAACTTACACAGAGGGATCTGCTCAGCGCAATTGCAAAATTTGACGAAAGAGCTGTGTTGAAGAGCAACGAGTACGATGCTACGATGTAAAGCGTGGTACCCATGAGAATAACGCTTCTGGGTACAGGCGACGCGACCGGAACACCTGTTATCGGATGCAATTGCCCTACCTGTCAGGATGCACATCACGGAGGGAAAAGCCAGAGGACCAGATCTGCGATACTGGTAGAATCCGCCATAGGCAAAGTTCTGATAGATACCGGACCCGACCTGCGTGCCCAGTTGCTGGAAAGCGGGATCGGACGAATCGATGGCGTGATCTGGACACACGGGCACTATGACCATTTTGCAGGCTTTGCCGAATTCCACAGGGTACAGTACAATGTGGATGTCTACGGTCTGGGAGAAACACTTGATTACATTTTTGATTACCTTAAATTCATGCATCCAAAAAGGCACAATATCCCCCTCTACGAGCCTTTCGGACTTATAGGAATGGAGTTTACCCTGTTCGAGGTAGTGCATCCTCCTGCAAAGAAGCCGGTGGGTGTCATCATCAGGCATGCAGGGAAAAAAGTTGTCATCACCGGGGATTCCCAGAGGAACATTTCACAGAAAAGCATACAGCAGATCATGGACCCGGATCTTCTGATAGCAGATGCGATAGTGCCTCCCACAGTCGGGGTCAAGAAACACATGAATACCGAGGAGGCGCTGGACCTTGCCCGGGAAATAAGGGCAAAGGAAGTTGTTTTCACACACCTCAGCCACTTCTTTAAACCGCATGATGAAGCAGCAGAAAAGTATCCCCTGGCCTATGACGGGATGACATTTGAGCTATAAGAAAAAGCAGGCAGAAGAGTCCTGTTCGTCAGTCCTTCCCTTTTTTACGTTCCTTAGCAGAGAAACGGCCTTCGACATCCTCCCTTATCCTGGCGAGACGCCGTCTTTCACGTCTTTGTCTGGAAAGCACAAGGAAGGCCGCCAGGCCAAGAACGCCGGCTGCGATCATCAGGCCCAATGGAGCTGATTCTGAATAATACTTGATGCTTATTGCCCTTGGCACCGGGTCTACCTGGGCATTGGTATTGTTTGAGAATCTCTGCAGCCTTTCGATGACACTGCCGGAGGCTGTACCCGTATTTACCCACACCAGATTCTCCCTGCCGGAGAGATCATAATACGTTTCATCGGGCGAGGGATTTGCCTTCCCTATAAGGGGATTACCCGTGGTATATCCTTCCGGAAGAACGAAACGCACAACAGATGGCGGTGTCGTGATCTGCAGGAAGTCCTGGCCTCTGGGCGTAGACATTGTGAATGCCACAAAACCGGTTATCGGCTCACTGAAAGTGATGTAAAAATGCTTCTGTCCGCGTGACACCTCTTCAGATGTGGTGTAGTTAATGTAAGCAGGCTCATCAGATAGTGAAAGATCTGTAAAGGTCCCGGCAGATGTTTCCAGACTGCCTGAATAATTACCTATTACCACAATATTGCTTACAGGTACCTCATTGGAAGAACTCAGGTCCTCAAGAGGGATTATATCGATGACGGACTCATTCTCTATCATATAGACCGCTTTTGCATTCCCCTCGCGTGACAGATAGAAAGTGGCGACAGGTATGAAGCTTTCATCAGCGAAACTGTAATTGGTGAAGGCCTCGAATTCATAAGCAGCTATATCTCCAGTGCTGGTCTGCTCATCAACGGGAACAAGTTCGTCGATACAGCCTCCTGTAAAGGAAACGAGCATAAGGATGCAAAATGCCATTGTGACCCTTTTTTTCATCACTACACAATCGGTGATGTATTTTATCAAGATATCGCTACTTTTCATGGAAATGGAGAATCCCGGATGTCATCATGGCTCAAATGATAAGCCTTTTCTTCATCATATTTATTGACACGACAAGCAGGATAGCACATACAACTGTTATCCATGCAAGATCGAACAGGAGCACAGGTTCAAGAGTCCCGTATCCTATGAGGCGGATGCCATTGACAATATGTGTCAGCGGCAGGAAGGCAATGGCAAAATACTGCACCAGCGGAGGCAGTGTGTTCAGGGGAAAGAACGTGCCGCTGAACAGGAACATCGGAGTGATGAACAGCAGTACAGGGTAGTTGATAGCCATGATATTAGGGGTCACGGCGGTAAAACACATGCCTATTGCCCCAAAGAGCAGGCCTCCCAGGAAAGCGAAGGGTATTATCAGCAGTGCATAGCTGATATCGATCAGGCCGAACAAGGCTATCACAGGGACCATCACAGCCGCGTTGATCATGCTCCTGGTGGCGCCCCATAGCAACTCGCCGGCTATCACATCTTCGATCGTCACGGGAGTTGCGATGATGGCATCGAAAGTCTTCTGGTAGTACATACGCACGTAGGAGCCGTAGCTGCATTCAAAGAACGATGCGTACATCACGGAAATAGCTATGAGGGCAGGAGCTATGAAATTCGCATATGGTACACCGTCGATATTCTCGATAAACCTGCCAAGCCCGAATCCAAGAGCCGCCAGGTAGAGCAGGGGCTCGATGAAAGGAGGAAGGAAGTTCAATTTGATATCCTTCATGAAAACATCCTTATTTCGCTGCCAGACCGTGTAGGACTTGGAGCTGACCGTAGGTATCCGGAAGTATTCGGAGATCCTCATTCCCTAAGCCTCCTGCCTGTGAGCTTGAGAAACACGTCCTCAAGGGTTGCCGGCCTTGCAGTCAGCTTTGAGAGGGAGCACTCCATTGTGAGATACTCTGCTATCTGTTTTGGGTTGTCGGTATAGATATGCACAAGGTCACCGATGATCTCATAGCTGGCTTCCTTCCTCTGCAGGCATTCTATCAGCTCCGGATTGTTCTCAGCCTCGACAATGCCTGAACCCACATATGTTTCAATCACCTGCGAAGGACTGCCTTCCACGAGGATCTTCCCATAATCCATGACAACAAGCCTGTCGCAAAGCTTTTCGACCTCATCGAGATAGTGCGAGGTCAGAACCACTGTCACTCCCTGCTTCTTAAGAGAGCGTAACTTGTCCCATATCAGATGGCGTGCCTGGGGGTCAAGACCTACTGTGGGCTCGTCAAGTATGAGCATTTTAGGGCGGTTTATAAGCGCGCGGGCAAGGATGAGTCGGCGTTTCATGCCCCCTGAGAGACTCTCCGTCATCGTGTCCCTCTTGTCCTCCAGATGAACGAACTCCAGCAGTTCAGTGGCCCGCCTTTCAGCTTCGCCCCGGGGTATGTCAAAGTATCTTGAGAATACAAGGAGATTCTCATACACCGTAAAATCCATGTCAAGATTATTCTCCTGGGGAACCACGCCTATATGGGATTTTATTTCCCTCTGATGTGACATGGCATCCAGCCCGAATATCTCCAGGCTTCCGGATGTAAGAGGAGAGACGCACTGGATCATGCGCATGATAGTTGTCTTCCCGGCACCGTTTGGGCCCAGGAAACCAAACATCTCACCTTCCTCGATAGTAAAACTTACATCATTTACTGCGAGCAGATCCTTGTATTTCTTCACAAGTCCCCTGGCAACTATAACCGGTACTATGAATGATCACCCTAATGGAAGTTGTGGGGAACGTTCTTAATCTTATCGATGTGGCCGGTCTGCAATAGCAGTGCAAGCAAACCTGTTTTGACCAGGTTTTGCAATTTTCTCTCATTCATAACTTTAACTGATACAGGCATGATCCATCCGGGTCCTTGTGATATATTTGCGGTTCCATGCGGACCTCATTGCGGATAGATACGGCCCATTATCTCATCCAGGATGGTGTGATCGGCACCGAGAACGAACATGGCCTGATAAAGGCCTGCGACCCGTTCCTTGTAACTCTCCATATCTTCGATCTCGCCAGCATCGTATTTTTTCCGGACCATATAGACATTATCTATAAAACTGGTGCAGATCTCTTTTGTCTTCTCGTCCGGATTCTCGAACATCTCAATGCATGTTCTTATATCTCTGTCAGATTCATCCCTGTCTTTCATCATGTTTCCCCCGGCAACTTTGCCCCTGAGTTCCCATAAACATAATGATCGCATCTTACAAGAGACTTACACTTCTTCCGGCAGGCATCGTGGACCCGGGATAGAAAATGCCTTTGCACAAACTAGATTAATGCTGACTTTCACTAAGATAATTAAACAGGGAAGTTACAAGAAAGTATAGGAAAATTGCAGAAACCGGAGGCATCTTTTGAGCGATATATTGAAGGTCCTGGGCATATCTTTTTTGATCATGGCAGCGATAACTGCTGCGGGCAACTATTATTACGGAGCCGGGGGGTGTATACAGGTTACAGGCGTGAGTGAAAATAACATGAGTAGTGACATGTTCATGTCTGAGACGCATGCTTATGATGACACGCTGGTCTTCAGGTATATCCCATATGATACTAATGTGACCGATAATTATTACGTTACTTACAGTATCAGGACTGACGGGAACATTCTGGCGTCACAGGATGGTAAGCTGTATGAGAATGTATCAGCTGCCAGCCCGGTAGAGGTCGGGATTACCAGGGAAAGTGGTTCCTTGTATGAGATCGAGATGCTCATTGAGGATATGCAGGGAAGAACTGTGCACAGAAGTATCACAAGGGTAGGACCCCAGGAGCAGTAAAGGTCCGATCGCTTTTTTCCGGGGCAGCGGAGGGACTGTTCCCCGACGAACCTTAACAACAATTTTGTACTAGCAGGTATAAGATAATCACTATGAAAACAGAAAAGAATTTGCTTGACATCAGCGAGACCCTCAGGACCCACAAGTCCGATGCCTTTCTGATAGTAGGGAATTCAAACAACGCTGACATGTATTATTGCACTCATTTCTTTGCTTCCGATGCATACGCCTATGTACAGTCAAAAGATGCCGCAGAGGCCCTTCTGGTTTCCGATATGGAGCGCGGGAGAGCGGAATTGGAATCACGGGTTTCCAGAGTGCGCACCCTGCAGGACTATGACTACAGGGGTAAGATCAAGAGCAGGGGAGAATCTGCACTGGCTTATTGTGACTGCATAGCCCAGATGCTGCAGGAACTTGGAGCACGCAGGATAGCCGTCCCCAGGGATTTTCCATATCATATAGCACAGGTCCTCAAGGAGGAAGGGTTCTCCATCGAAGCTGTCAAGAGCCCCTTCCAGCAGATTCGCGCCAGGAAGAGCGAAGCTGAGGTACAGAAAATAAGGAAGGTACAGGATGCCTGCAACACTGCTATGAAAGCTGCGGTGGAAATGATACACAAGTCCGAGGTCATTAACGGCAATCTCATCTATCACGGATACGACCTTACGGCTGAAAAGGTGCGCATGGCGATCGATCTCACACTGCTTGAGCATGGCTGCGAGGCCGAGAGCACAATAGTGGCCTGCGGCAAGGGCTCTGCAAACCCTCACTGGGAAGGCTCGGGCATAATAAAGGCTGACGAACCTACGGTCATTGATATTTTCCCCCGCAGCAAGCATGACAGGTACTACGCGGACATGTCCCGCACAGTACTCAAGGGCAAAGCCTCGGAAAGGCTCACGGATATGTACGAAGCTGTCCTTGAGGCTCAGGAAGCAGCCATAGCGATGGTAAAACCGGGTGCTACATGCCGCGAGATACATAACAGAGTATGTGATGTGTTCGAAGAGAAGGGATACGCAACCTACAGAAGCGGATCCGCCGTAGGTTTCATTCATTCCACAGGTCACGGTGTAGGTCTTGAGATACACGAGGCCCCTCCCGTAGGGGACCGCGATATAGTACTTGAAGAAGGGAATGTCATCACTATCGAGCCGGGCCTTTATTATCCGGATGTGGGCGGTATCCGTCTGGAGGATCTTATCCTTGTTGCAGCCGACGGGCATGAGAACCTGACCGAGATGGAAAAGCGGTTCGTGGTATGATCCGTAAAAAGTTTATTTGCTTATTTATTTGTGTATTTATTTAAGGGCAGGAGATAATATATGAAAGAAGTACCCGGGATGACCGATGAAGTTAAGGAGAAGTACTTTAAAGCCGGCAGGATACTCTCGCAGGTAAGAAGTGAGGCAAAGGACAGGATAAAGGTCGGTGCCAGCATGCTGGAAGTGGCTGACTTTGTCGAGAAGCGGTGTGTAGAGCTGGGAGCTGACGGTTCGGCATTCCCGTGCAACCTCTCACGCAACGATGAGGCCGCCCACGCGACCCCACTGTCCGGTGATGGGACCGTTTTCGGGGAAGACGTGGTAAAACTGGACCTTGGCGTCCATGTTGATGGCTATATCGCAGACTCTGCCATAACAGTAGACCTCACAGGCAGATATGGCGACCTTGTAAAGGCATCAGAGGCTGCTCTCTATGCTGCCATCGATACTGTAAAGAACGGCATTACCACTGCACAGATCGGCGCCGTGATAGAAGATACTATCACATCGTATGGTTTCAAGCCCATAGGCAATCTCACAGGGCATGGCCTGGCCCAGTACATCCCCCATGCTCATCCCAGTGTCCCCAACCGCAGAATAGGCGGCGGTTCCTTACTGCGCACCGGGGATGCCATAGCGATCGAGCCCTTCGCAACCGATGGCGTAGGGAAGGTAGTTGACGGGAGTCTCACAGAGATCTTCCAGGTCATCCGCAATAAACCGGTAAGGCTGCCAGCTGCCAGGCAACTGTTGAAGGACCTTGAGCCACACAGGACCCTGCCATTTGCAAGAAGGTGGCTTAAGGGAGATACACTTGATTATTCCCTGCTCCAGCTTGAGAAGGCAGGCATAATCCATTCATTCCCTGTCCTGAAGGAAGCAGCCGGCGGAATGGTCTCCCAGGCGGAACATACGCTCATCGTAACAGATGACGGATGCCATGTAACAACAAAGTGATCGGGGGATAACACTACCTTGAACCTGAAAAACGTATTCCTTATCCTTATCCTTTTTTCAACGATGACTATCATCCCCGCGGATGCTGCTTATTCCTGGGCCAACAACATAACTGTGAACATGGAAGGCATGAACTGGGAATACACCGAGCAATACTCAGGTAACAGATCGGTCATTATGAAATCTGCCATCGATTCTGAGCTGGGTGATAATGACGGTTTCGTTGCAGCATGGGAACTCCTTAAGGCGGACACTCTCAGCAGGAAGAACCTGTTCACATCAGTCAGCCGGAAGATGGACGTAAGGATCAACGACTCATCTGCCCGCATCTCTCTTTGCGGAGTGGAATGCGGCATGGCCAAAGAGCTCCTCGGGCCCGTCGCCAAACAGGAAGACGTCAGCAATACCTACAGGGTCAGCTACGCTTTCACAGAACCTCTTGCCGGGCAGGACAGCAGGATATGGTTCCAGGGGGAGCCGAAGACTTATGTAGCCATCCGCATGCCTGAAGGTGTTGACATCCTTTCTGTTGAAGGGGTCGATAATGCCGCCATTTCCAGGCAAGGCATAATTGCGGATGTGAAAGGAGAGTTCGATCTTACAGGCGAGGCTGTGGTCGTGTACAGGGTGAATGGAAATTCATCAAAGCCGCAAAAGCAGGGATTTGAAACTGATCCTGTATCCCCGCAGATCCCGGAAGAGCCTTTTTCACTGGACGAGGTATTCCCGGGTTCCACGGACAAACTGCTTGAGAGGCTCAAAAGAAGTTCAAAACTTTAATCTACATCTTTCCCAATCTCTAAGGTGTGGTCATATATGCTCATTGAGAAAATAGAACTTAACAATGGAACAGCTATTGGTCTCAGCTACCAGCTGCAGAAAGCCCCTCTGATCGTGGTGAACGCGGAAAGAGGATTTGTGATGTGTGGTTATCTGGATATGCAAACTGCAGCAACGCTTGGAGATGCGGCAGTCAAGGTAAAAGGTGTTAAAAACTTCGATGAGCTGCTGAAAGCGCCGGTAGTGGATGCGACCCCTTCAGCCTTCAGTCTCGGCGTTAAGACAGGGATGACCGGAAAGGAAGCCCTCGAACTGATGTTCTGACACCTTCCGATTGAAACACTTTAATATTACTTCCTGCTTGTATTGCGGTACATGCTGTATGCTTTTGAATTGTCAGGGGAGCACGATGAACTTCCCCGAAAGGAGATCCTGTCCAGCCTCAGGCTGGCAGGGTTTGGATTTAAGGAACATGCTCATCTGGACCAGTGTCTTGTAGTCGATATTGAAGGATATGTACCTGATATTGACATGAGGCTTACAGCGGTGGCAGAAAGGCTTGCTATGTCACACCACATCGTCAGGGTCGCAGGCATGTGTGATGTCGTGACCGAGGACATCATATCGCTGGCGGAGGATTGTGATATTTCGGAGCATATCGTATCCGGCAGTACATATCTTGTGCGCTCAAAAAGGATCAAGCATTATGGGAACGAGGTCAAAAGAGAGGAAATAGAGAGCAGGATCGGAGGCATTATCTACCGTAAAGGGTATCGTGCAAACCTCAGGTCCCCTGATGTGGAGTTCCGCCTGATCATTACTGACAGGGCTGTCTTTGGATCTGTCGTGGCATCTGTTGACAGGAGCACTTATGAACAGAGGGCTCCCCATAAAAAACCCTTCTTCTATCCTGGTGTCCTGATGCCCAGAGTTGCAAGAGCTCTTGTAAATATCAGTGAGGTGAAGCCCGGGGAGGTGCTCCTTGACCCTTTTAGCGGGACTGCAGGCATACTCGTTGAAGCAGGCATGCTTTCAGTTCATGTTATAGGGCTTGAGGTCCGGCAGATGATAGCACACGGGGCCAGAATGAACCTGGAGATGTTCGGTGCAGATTACTCTTTTCTGGTAGGCGATGCCTGCAGGGTTCCCCTGAAAGATTGCAGTGTGGATGCGATAGCAACCGATCCGCCCTACGGACGCTCGGCAGCTATCAAGGCCGAGTCGCTGCACCACCTGTACCTGGACTCATTCTCAGAGATGTACAGAGTACTGAAAAAAGGCAGGCTTGCAGTCGTGGTATCAGAGATACCTGTGCTGGAGTATGCTACAGATGCCGGCTTTTCGGTTGTGGACGTATTCACACAGAGGGTTCACAAAAGCCTTACAAGGACTTTCACGGTCCTGCGCAAGGATCGATAGTGTTCACGTGCTCCTGTATAAGGAACCAGTAGGCTGAAAGCTTCTTGTCGAAAACCTTGTGGTCGCTGAAGCGGGCGCTTACATGCCTGCGGAATACCGGACCATGATTGAGTTCTATAAGATGCACCATCTCATGGAACACTATATATTCTATCAGGTATTCGGGCAGGTATCGTATATGCTTATTGAAGCTAAGGTTGCCTTTTGAGCTGCAGCTTCCCCATTTCGCCCTCATCTTCCTGAAACTGACAGCCTGCGGTGCAACCTCCAGCTCATTTGATATAGATGCTACCAGTTTTCTGACAAGCATCCTGAGATCCTCTTCCGGCCTGCCGGGCTCAAGCTGTGTATTCCCAGCTTCGGAAAGCATCTCCTGCATCCATGAATGCCTATTATATATCCATCTCCGGTGACGATGGATGATACGCTCGTGTTCCGGATAGCCTATTGGGATTATCAGCTTCAATCGGCCTTTTTTAAATTCCAGCCGGGGGCTCTTTACCTCTCCCCGGATGACATCGTAGCAGATGACAGCATCTTTTATAGTTATCTGATGTTCCATGCATTGTAATCCTTAATCTTTTGGGACCAGGTGGTCCATCACCTCTGCCATGACACGATGGCGTATCATGTATTCATGGAAATTCTCGTTAGCTTTGCGTATCGAGTAGGCATCCTCGCACCAGTCTATAGGTTGCGGGTAAACTATCTCCATAAGGGTAAGCCCGTATGCAGGCGCAGATTCCAGTCCTTCCTCATATATCTCAGGCTCAAGCATCTGCTGCAGCCATGCATCGTCCCTGGCGCCGCTTCCTACCATGGTAAGAGCTGTCACTATCTTACGTACCATATTCCAGAGGAAGCTGTTTGCCTGGATATCGATCTTAGTCAGCGTTCCGCTAACCCTCACATCGACTTTCTCTATGGTGCGTATCGTACTTTTCTCTCCTTCTTTGGTGCAGAAATTAGAAAAATCGTGAGTGCCCACCAGTATCCTGGAAGCCGACCTGATCCGTGAGATATCATACTGCTCACCGCTCATTATATACCTGTATTTTCTTGAGATAGCAGCTCTTCGCGGATCGAAATCATCAGGTATTACAGCATGTGCCCATGCCCAGATAGCGCTTGGCAGTTTTGAGTTGATCACCCTGGGAATGGCAAGATGGACCTTATCTGTGTCAAAAGCGACGACTAACTCCCGTGCATGTACGCCGGCATCTGTCCTTCCTGCGCTTGTGAAATTAGATGATCTTGGATCCGGAATTATTTCCAGTTCTATGAGTGCCCTGAAGATTTCCCCTTCAATAGTTGCAACATTCGGTTGTATCTGTGACCCGTGAAAACCCGTGCCAACGTATGCGATCTTAAGTGCTACTCTCATGACAGTTCACAGGAATTCATATACCCTTTTTTCTATAATACAGTTCTCTCACGAAAAGAAGAGCGATTATGAAAATGCAGCCGAACAGGAACCAGATGCTTACGTGAGACAGAAGGTCATAAGGTATAAGGCCGGAAGCAGAATCGGATGTAACGGACAGGTTGTCTGTCACAAGCCGGGAGCCGTCCATGGCCGGTGCACCGGTCAGGGAATCAACATTAAGGCCCTCGGGCGTAGCGGACGACTCAAGTCCGGATACCATATCTTCCGGCACATGACCATCAAATGTGGAATTATCTGAAATTCCATATTCCTGGCTTTTGATTGCGTCGTCAGCCACTGTATCCATGGGCTCTGAGCCAGCAGGATCCTCATCCGGGACACCTAAGCCCATAGCTTCATCTTCCGCTGCGATTGTCCCGTTGTTCACAGCAGGTGCATAAGGAGTTTCCTGTAAAGCGTCCTCATGAGCATCCATCCCGGGGACATATTCTGTGTTACGGTAAGCCGTATCCGCAGCTATGCCCATGGGGGCTGCCCCTATCCCGAACCCTCTGCTCCTGGCAAGAGCCTCCAGGCCGGTGGCTGCAAATACAGCACCTGCAACGAGTCCAAGATACTTTTTCAACATGCTGAGTACTGTGGACTTATCTTTCTGAATGCTTCCGGGGGCCACGACTATGAACTTCTGGACAGGCTCGTAGATCTTGATCTCCCTGCCTTTCTTGCTCCATTTAGTCTGCTTGACCTTGATAAGATCGACTTCCACAAGCGCATCGAGATTATACTTGATAGTTGTGAGAGGCATTGCGAGCTTTTCAGCCACGTCCGTTGCGGACATCGGTTTGTCGGTGAGGATCTCCAGCACCTTCATGGCTTTGTCATTGGAAAGGATCTGGGTGATCTTTTTTGAACCCTCATTAAGAGGCAAGATCAGAACTTTCTCTGAACTTGATATCTCTTCGTTTTCTTGCATATGGATAGTATATAAGTAGGTAATTATATCGTTTCCTTAAACTTCAAACCGATTCGAAGTATTCTTCAGAATAACTCGTAAAGTTAAAGAATGAAGAGGACAATATGGGGTAAATTTCGGGGCTATATTTATGATTACTAAAGAACGGATCATGGAAATCATCGGGAATTACAACCTTGAGGATCTCAGCATTGCAACGGTGTGTTCCCATTCGAGCCTTCAGATCTTTGACGGGGCAAGGAAGGAAGGTTTCAGGACCATAGGGATATGTGTTAAAAAGCCTCCCAGATTCTATGACGCATTCCCCAAAGCAAAACCTGATGAGTTCATCATAGTTGGCAGCTATAGAGATATTCCAGGCATAGTCGACCAGCTTGTCGCAAAGAATGCTATTGTTATACCCCATGGATCGTTTGTCGAGTACCTGGGACATGAGAAGTTTGTTGACCTGGCTGTGCCTTCTTTTGGTAACAGGGCTGTGCTGGAGTGGGAGTCTGACAGGGAAAAGGAAAGAGTATGGCTTGAGAGTGCCGGCATCCATATGCCAAAGAAAGTGAATCCAAGGGATATCGACGGCCCGGTCATGGTCAAGTACCATGGAGCAAAAGGCGGCAAGGGTTTTTTCATAGCCAAGAATTATGAGGAATTCAAAGAGCATATCAAACCCGATGAAAAATATACGATCCAGGAATTCATAACAGGCACCAGGTATTATTTCCATTACTTCTATTCCCCGCTGCGCCAGGAAGGCTACAGATTGAGTGAAGGCATACTTGAAATGCTGAGCATGGACCGCAGGGTCGAGTCCAATGCCGACGAGATATTCAGGCTTGGCTCTCCGCGCGAACTGGAAGAGGCAGGCATACATCCTACGTATGTTGTCACAGGCAATGTCCCTCTCGTTGCAAGAGAGTCCCTGTTGCCGCTGATCTTTGAGCTTGGGGAAAAGGTTGTGGAAGAGTCCCTGAGCCTCTTTGGCGGTATGATCGGTCCTTTCTGCCTTGAGACCGTGGTCACTGACAATCTCGAGATCAAGGTATTCGAGATCTCCGCAAGGATAGTGGCAGGTACGAACCTGTATCTGACGGGTTCTCCCTACTCCGATCTCATCGAGCCCGGCCTCTCTACAGGCAGAAGGATAGCTCAGGAGATAAAGTATGCAAAATCTGTGAACCAACTGGACAAGATTTTATCATAAGGAAGCTAACATATCCAAAGGTTCACCTGCTTAATGGTGAATCTATGGATGTGATAGATTTTGACGTCATCTGAGGATTATTATGATGTTGTGATCGTAGGCGCGGGACCGGCAGGTCTCTTTGCGGCGCATGAACTTGCATCTTCAGGTCTTACTACGCTGGTCATCGACGCCGGCAGGGATATAAGCGAGAGGAACTGCCCTCTTAGCGACGTTGTCAGCTGCAAGCACTGTCAGCCGTGTTCCATATTAAGCGGGGTTGGCGGCTCCGGTGCTTATTCTGACGGAACCCTCAATCTGCATCCGGATATAGGAGGCACTCTTTCTGAGTTTACGGGTGATCAGGAATCTGCCTGGCGCCTGGTGGACCATGTGGACAGGATATTCCTCAGATATGGCGCACCGAACAATATATCGTCCCCTCCCGCAGGGGACATCGAATCCCTTAAAAGGAAAGCCGCATCTGCAGGTGCAAAATTCATTGACATACGGCAGCGTCACATAGGCTCTGATCGTTCAGTCGCCCTTATATCTGAGTTCAAGAAGGACCTTGAGTCAAATGGGATAGTATTTCTTCTTAACACCGAGGTAACTGATATTATCATAGAGGATGGTAAATGCCAGGGCGTCCTGCTTGAGAGCGGCAGGCGGCTGAACTCTGAATACACACTGCTTGCACCGGGCAGGGTGGGGTGTGACTGGGTAAATGAACTTGTGAACAGATATTCCATAACTTATTCTTTCAGCGGGGTCGATCTTGGGGTGCGGGTCGAGGTCCCATCAATTATAATGGACCCTGTGACCAGGATAAATCATGACCCCAAGTTCCATATACATACAAGGCGCTATGACGATTTCATCAGGACATTCTGTACTAATGAGCATGACTTTGTTGTAAAAGAGGAATACGAGGGGTTTGTTGCGACAAATGGCCACTCCATGCATTCAAAAGAGTCGGAAAACACCAATTTCGCGTTCCTCGTGCACGTGGAACTGACAGAACCCATGGAAAACACGATCAAGTATGCAAGGTCAGTAGCAAAGCTGGCAACTACCATCGGAGGAGGGAAACCTCTCCTTCAGCGAATGGGAGACCTGCGCAGAGGCAGGCGCTCAACCGAACAGCGTATAAGGAGGAATACGGTGGTCAATACGTTAAAGGATGTGACCCCGGGAGATATTTCCATGGCTCTTCCCCACAGGATTGTCATGGATATAATAGAAGGGCTGGAAGTCCTGAACGAGATCATCCCGGGAGTGGATTCAGACTCGACTCTCCTGTATGCGCCGGAGGTCAAGTTCTATTCGATAAAACTTCAGGTGGACACCCACATGCAAACAAGTGTGAGGAGCCTTTTCGCAGCTGGCGACGGTGCAGGTCTTTCCAGGGACCTGATCAACTCTGCAGCTACAGGAGTGCTTGCGGCAAGAGGTATAATGTTCCTGGATACCGTAAAAAGGAATGATTAAAAGAAGAGGCCTGCATAGGTCGAGTGGTTGTGTGAAAGTTGGTTTGGTATGTCTGATCAGAAACGCTCAAACATAGAGGGGATGATTGAATGCAGGTCTCCTCTGCCCGTAAGTATTCATTGCTGTATATAAATATTGCTAATTGATATTCTGGCACTTCATCTTCTTCATCATCCGTTTTCGTTTCTGGAGATTACTTTCCAATATGATTGGATGATCTGTAAAATGTATATATTCCGGAATTGCTTTTTTCATCAAAAAAGAAAAATTATTATAGAAGATATGGCTCCTTTGCTATACATGGATCAACATTCAGCAGGATTTAATGCAGGAGTGTCAAAAAAACAGTATATCCTTGGCGGGGACGGCGCCCGGGAAGGCGCCATGCTGTATCTGGGGAGGTACCTTGCGCGCGACAGGTCAGCCGGTTCCCACGTAAAGCTGGATGTTCGCAGGCCCCACGCCATACTTGTCAGCGGAAAAAGAGGATATGGCAAGTCATATACTATGTCAGTCATCATTGAGGAACTGCTGATGCTGCCCGCGGAGACAAGGAGGAATATAGCTTCCGTTGTTATTGATACAATGGGAATATTCTGGACCTTTTCAAAGGGCAATGATGTTCAACTTAAGTCCCTTCAGGACTGGGGCCTTGAGCCGGCAGGGTTTCATACTGATATATTTGTCCCGGAAGGTAGCAGGAAGAGTTATGAGCAAAGGAACATAGCTGTAAAGCCTATTGCTATTCCCCTCTCCGGGATGGACGGCTATGAATGGTGCCGGTTGTTTGGCGTTGATACAATATCCCCCACAGGAGTCCTTATAGTGAGGGTCCTGGAGTTCCTGAGAAAAAGATCCGCATTTTTTTCATTTGAGGACATCATGGATGCACTGATGGAGGATGAACGCTCCGATATGGTTCCCAGGAGCGCGGCGATCAATTATTTTAGCACAGCCATGTCATGGGGAGTCTTCGCGGCAGAGGGATGGGAAACCTCCGATCTTGTAAAAGGAGGGTCCCTTGCGATCATTGATGTGAGCACTATCAAAGATCATGCTGTAAGGGCCGCAATTGTCAGTTTTATTGCAAAGGATATTTACCATAAAAGGCTGGAAGCCAGGCGTTCCTATGAAAGGATGCTCATGGGTGACAGCACTGCAGAAAAGGGAATTCCCCTGGTATGGATGTTCATCGACGAGGCCCAGCAGTTCGTACCCCGGGAAGGATGCACACTTGCTTCGGATATTCTCATTAATGAGTGGCTCCGACAGGGCCGCCAGCCGGGCCTGTCCCTGGTCATGGCAACGCAGCGCCCGTCATCACTTCATCCGGATGTGATGTCCCAGTCTGATATCGTGATATGCCACAGGCTCACATCCCAGGAAGATATCACTGCTCTTGAGTCGGCCAGGCCTACCTATATGAGAGAGGATTTCGGAGAATCTCTGCGTAAAATGGGTAACGAGAGAGGGACAGCTCTTGTGGTGGATGACACCACGGAGACAGCTCACATCATAAGGATGAGGCCCCGCTTAAGCTGGCATGGCGGCAGCGAGCAGCTTGTGGATGGGGCGGATTCCCCAGATAATATCGGTTGAAATGTATCTATGGCGCACACTCAATTTCATTGTCCGTTTGCACAAAAACTGAAATAATAAAAAGTAGATCCATTTGACATGACCAATGATGTATCGCGGCTCAAAAGAACCCGTTATCCTATGCCAGATCCTGTGCGTGAGGCACTGATGGAGAATAATCTTATGGAGGCTTATCTTTCTCGTCCGCCATATCAGCAGAATGACTATATAGGCTGGATAGATCGCGCCAGGCAGGATGCTACTAAACAAAAACGTCTGGCTCAGATGATCGATGAATTAAAACGAGGGGACATATATATGAAAATGGCTTACCTGCCAAAGATGACGAAAAAGAAGAAAAATACAGAAGCTATCACTTCAAACGGCAGGCCTGTAAAAAAGGATATTTCAGTAAAGACAGTGAATGACTACCTTGAAGCCCTTCCGGAAAAGATAAAAGAGGGCCTTGAGGAGCTGCGAAGAACGATCAAGGTTGCTGCACCGGATGCTATCGAAAAGATAAGTTATCATATACCTACGTTCTACTACCACGGACCTCTTGTGGCGTTCTCGGTGCCAAAGAGCCAGAACCACTGTAGTTTTCATGTTATGAGCCCTTCTCTCATGGCTTCATACAAGGGCGAACTCAGTTCCTATGACACAACCACAGCAACGATCCGTTTTCCCATTGACAAACCACTTCCTCAGGCACTTGTGGAGAAGCTTGTCAGGGAAAGGATAAAAGAGAACGAGTCCCTGTCAAACTCCAGTATATGACACTATGAATGTCAATCTCATAGCCTCCTTCTCAAAAGATCCTCAGTTATCTGTTATCCTGTACAAAAGAAGAAGAAAGAGCTGAGCTTTGAACTAGATAGTATGTTCCATATTAGGCTGAAATGATCAGAGCATCTTTTAACAGTTCCACTTCAGTAATGGGTGCTTACCATTTTTCATTAGGAGTCATCATAACATTTTGCAAAAGTATTTTTCCACCATTACTATTTAGTATGATAGTATGTATTATATGCTCTCAACGTTGACTATGGTAATCATAAATTTCAACCCGGTGTTAAAATGAAAGGAAGAGTCTGGAAATTCGGAGATGATGTTGATACGGATGCTGTTATTCCTGGCAGGTACCTTATCCTCAACACGCCAAAAGAGCTTGCAGCACATGCCTTTGAAGGTGTGAGGCCAGAATTTGCAAAGCAGGTAAAAGAAGGCGACATTATCGTCGCAGGGAATAACTTTGGATGCGGGTCCTCAAGGGAGCATGCACCTATAGCTCTGAAGGGTACTAAGATCTCTTGCGTGATAGCCAAATCCTTTGCACGCATCTTTTTCAGGAACTCCATTAATATCGGCGTAGCACTTCTCGAATGTCCTGACACTGACAGGATATCTGACGGTGATGAGCTGGCTGTGGAATTCTCAACAGGTGTCATCACAAATATTACCAGGAACGAGAAATACCAGGCAACCCCCCTTCCGGACTTCGTGAGGGGCATCATGGATGCCGGCGGCCTGATAGAATATACTAGAAGGACAGTCTGATTTTAATCATAACGATCACAGGAGAATAACATGACACACTATAAGATACCGGTAATACCTGGGGATGGCATCGGGCCAGAGATCATTGCGGAAGGCTGTAAAGTTATTGATGCGGCAGGCGAAAGGTTTGGATTTGATGTTGAATGGGTAAAATATCCCCACGGTGCTGACCACTACCTGAAAACAGGCGAGCTTATCTCTGAGGATACGCTTGCAGAGCTTAACAAGCACCCGGTGATCTACCTGGGTTCCATAGGTGACCCGAGGGTCGCACCAGGTATCCTCGAAAAGGGCATATTGCTCGCTGCACGGTTCTACTTCGATGAGTATGTGAACCTGCGCCCTATCAAGCTGCTTGAGGGAGTCTGGACACCTATCAAGGACAAGACCACAAAGGATATCGACTTTGTTGTTGTCAGGGAGAACACCGAGGATTTCTATATCGGCATAGGTGGAAAAGCCAGCAGGGGCACCAGCAAGAACCTGCTGGAAGTGTCCAGGAACCTTTACTCTGCCAAATTCGGCCTTGATATCGAGACCGACAGTGAGGAAATAGCCTATCAGATAGGCATGATCTCCAAAGAGGGCACCCAGAGGGTCATCGAGTATGCTTTTGACCTCTCTGAAAAGAGGAAAAAGCATGTATCATCTGTTGACAAGGCAAACGTGCTCTCGGATATCTATGGCTTCTGGAGAAAGGAGTTTGAAGCCGTTTCAGCAAAGCACCCGGGAGTGACAACTGATTTCAATTATGTGGATGCCATGACCATGTGGTTTGTGAAGAACCCCGAATGGTTTGACGTTGTGGTAACGCCGAACATGTTCGGTGACATTATCACTGACCTTGGCGCAATGGTCCAGGGAGGTCTCGGACTGGCACCTGGAGGTAACATCAACCCTAACGGCACCAGCATGTTCGAGCCCATCCATGGCTCCGCACCCAAGTACAAAGGACAGAACAAGGTCAACCCGATAGCCACTATATGGGCAGGCGCCATGATGATGGAGCAGCTCGGTGAAAAGGAAGCTGCGGATGCTATCGTCTCTGCCATTGAGACCAACATCATTGAAGGAAAGGTCAGGACCTACGATATGGACGGCACTTCCAAAACATCTGATGTCGGCAGCGATATCGCAAGAATTGTTCTGGGTAAGTAACCATTTCTTTTGCATCCTTCGGGATGCATACCTTTTTTGTTTTTTGGATACTTTTGTTCACTGTATGTGCTGCTGCCGGTCCCATATCCAAACCTCATCATAATTATAACCATTATATATTAATGTATGGATATTTTTATATATTTGGACACCAACTCTAAGTTGCAGATAGAATGGTTATGTCACCGAACAGGTAAACCTGATGTCAGGTCTGCCCCGTGACAATAAATTCATTATATCCCATTAATTTGCTTATTGAGGTGTACGTAATGGTAAGATCAATTGAAGACCTTGAAAATGACCTGGATACGATGAACGAGATGTTCCGCAAGTATGTGAAGATCTCTCAGCACTACCAGAAGCAGGTCGATAGTGCGGATATACCTGAAGAGCAGCGCAAGGCACTGCTGGAAAAGCTCTCACAGGAAAATGAGAAGGTCCAGAAGGCAAAATTACAGATAGATACCTTCGAGAGAAAACTCCAGACACTGAAAGATTCCAGAGAGAAACTAAAAGAAGTTATCCACAAGACAGAAAGACCGGAATGTGAAAAGCCGGAATATCTTGTGGCCTATAACTGAAATGCCATTCTCACTTAAGTGTGATCTACCCTGATACGGGTTCCGAGATGGACCCCTCTCAGGGGTTCGGTCCTGATGCTTTCCTGAATGATCACCTGCAACACATCCTGGGCGCTGGTCCCGTCCATGACTATGGTTTCGATATTGCAGCGCTCGATTATCTTTGCTGCAAGCGGATCGACAGGTGACTTGGACCCGGCTTTCATTTCAATGGTCATGACGATCCTGACGAGTTCCTTTGGCGACATAGTGTCATATTTCGTTGCATCAGGATACTGCTTCGGGTCTGCAGTATATACTCCGTCCACTGCGGTCGCGATCACGAACAGGTCTGCCCGGAGGTATTCTGCCAGTATGGCTGCAACGGCATCTGTTGTCTGCCCTGGTATGACCCCTCCCATAACGATTATCTTCCCTGAAGGCAATGCTTCCCTGGCTTCCACATAGTCATGCGGAGGCTGTGGGTATGCTGCGTCTCCTAATGCCGATATGAGCAGTTTTGCATTTAACCGGGTTATGTCGATACCTATGTAATCACATTCAACATCATTACAACCGGTGCTACGTGCCACATTGATGTAATCACGTGCAGCAGTGCCGCCTCCTGTTACAACTACAACTGTGTTTTCCTTTGAAAGCTCTTTAAGTGCAGCAGCATAAGCCAGAAAACTTTCCGGCTTCAGATCCTTTGCTAGAATGGATCCGCCAACAGATAATACGACCTTCATGATAATCTCTAGTCGTTAACGCTTTCTTTGGCTTAAAAGTATCGCCACCACTCCAAGGGCAGCAAGAGCAGTCATAGATGAAAAACCAGGAATAAGAGTGGTAAGGGATAAGGGTGAGCGGTTCTTTCCCATGGTCTCACTATGAAGTATGCCGCCATTGTAAAGTCCGTATACCTTTACATCCTCTCCTGCCTTGAGGTCAGTTGACCCGTAATAGAACACCTTGATAGATTCCCCTGACTCCGTTTCAACAACTGTCGCCGTATAGCGTCCCAATGACAACTCGATGTCGGTAAGGTTCCCTGTGATGGTGAGATACTTGCCGTTATAGAATGCAGGGTTACCGGTGATATCGCTTATGTTGACATGCCCCATATCCTGTGCCGGATAATGCAGCACGTAACCGGGGTACATTATATCGTCCCCGAGAGGGTCATGCCTGAATTCCCCGGTGAGCATTACCTGATCTCCCATCTCAAAGCCCTGGAAAAGTTCGGCCCTTGTAACGTCCGTCTTCAATGTCATGTCACCATCTGAAATGGTCACCGAGTATTTACTGATATCAGAAAGGTTGCCTATCACACTGATCTTGCGGTAGGCTGTCGTGCTGTCGTATACGGAGGGCTGTTCGATGAGCTTTGAGAGAGGTACCACCTCAAGCTCGAACATAGAGGCGTTTGCGAAAGCGGCAGTGCATATGATTAGCAGCAACGTGAGGATCATAACTTTAGCTGCACTGCCGTTTTTCAATATCTCACCTTACAGTTTTCCCATCTTATGCAGGAGTTCGGCATTTAGCACACTTGCACCGGCAGCTCCGCGGACGGTATTGTGTCCCATTGCCATATAGCGGATGCCTTCCCTTATCCTGCCTACTGTGATGCTCATACCCTTGCCCATATTCCTGTCAAGGCGGGGCTGCGGCCTGTCCTGTTCATCCCTTACGATGAGCACCTGGTCAGGCTCTGTCGGGAGGTCTCCCAGGTTTGGCCTGAAGTCAAGAAATGCCTGCCTGACCTGATCCGGAGTTGGGTTTTCAGTCATCTTCGCCCAGATGGCTTCGGTGTGGCCGTCCATAACAGGGACCCTGTTGCAGGATGCACTGATCCTTATGTCAGCAGGGATAACTTCAGACCCGTTAAACTCACCCAGAAGCTTCAGGGGCTCGGTTTCCATCTTCTCTTCCTCGCCGCCTATATAAGGGATCACATTGTCCAGTATCGCCATGGATGCAACACCGTCATAGCCTGCACCTGACACAGCCTGCATGGTAGCTACCTGGACAGACTCGAGCCCAAACTGCATAAGTGGCTTGAGGGTCGGTACCATAATGATGGTCGAGCAGTTGGGGTTTGTAACGATGTAGCCGTCCCATCCGCGTGTATCCTGCTGCACGTCTATCAACCCGAGATGGTCTGAATTCACTTCCGGAACCACCAGGGGAATATCTTTTTCCATCCTGTACGCAGATGCATTGCTTGCTACGGCAAATCCTTCTTTTGCAAACTCAGCTTCAACTGTTTTGGCAAAGCCTGAAGGCAGTGCTGAGAATACAACATCTGCATCCACTTTCCTTGGATCCACGGGCACGATCTCCATATCTGTGACGCAGTCCGGCATTTTGCTTTCAAGCCTCCAGTTGGCAGTCTTACCATACTTCTTGCCTGCACTTTTCTCTGATGCTGCAAGAGATGTGATCTCGAACCAGGGGTGATCCTCCAATGCCTGTACAAACCTCTGTCCTACCGCACCGGTAGCGCCCAGGATACCTGCTCTAATTGCTTCTGGCATAACCTTTCCTCGGGAAATAATAAAAAGTGAAAAATAAGGAATTCCGGAATAAACAGTATGCTTATTCCATCTTTATTGCATTTGTCGGGCACACATCGACACATGCACCGCAATCCAGACATTCATCTGCACTGACGACTGCAATATTGCCACCATTCAGTATAATTGCCTCTGCAGGGCATTCATCAATACATGTTCCGCAACCTACACACTCATCGACAATAATTATTGCTACCATTTTACTTTTCTCCTTCAATTGTTCGACTTGTACTTGTATATTGATCTATACGCTATTAGTAGAAATCTACACTCTATCATAACAGAAATGAAATAAAAAGTTATCGTTGGCCATCTTAAGCAGCATGCATTCAAAGAATTATATAGATTGGATTTTAATTATCCATAGATCGTTTGTCTTAAGATCCTGCCGATGTAAACCAGATTTATCCTGCATTATGCCAAAAATATAATAAACTCATTAAGCAAAATTGATATAGTTGTATTAAATCATGCCATTATGAAAAGATCGGTACCGTCACTATCAAGACCTCACAATATAAAACGTGACACTGCTGCCGTTTCTCCGGTCATCGGTGCCACATTACTAATACTCCTGACTGTCCTGCTTGCAGGCATAACTGTTTCTTCCGTTTATGGGAAAGACTACTCGTCTTCATTGAGACCAGCACCCATGGCAGTGATAGGAATCGAGAGCGTGACAGGAGGGGTGCCGTATATTGGTTATCCGTATGGCATAGAATATGAGAAGAACTTCATTGTGCTTACACACATAAGCGGGGACCCCTTGAACACCGACTCCACATATATCATAATCACCGGCCAAGGCGCCAGTACTATAATAGGTGCATGGCCGCATTATATCATACCCAAAGGTGAAGTATACATCAGATATGAGGACCTTGAATACGAAGGAAAGGAGTCACAATATGCATCAAGGAATGCAGCCCTATCTGACGGGATCTGGTCTTCCGGGGAGAGGGTTGTCCTGAATGGCGAAGACAGTACAGGCGGAATTGTTGCATCATCCGTGCTGGTAAGCATTAAGGGCATGAGCGATACCTACAACAATTACGGTCTCAAGCAAAATAGCATTATCACTGTAAAGGTGTTCGACCGGGAAACGAACAGGATAATAGCCCGGGCTGAACACAAGGTAACTCCTGCAGAGTAAACCCTGCAGAATAATAATATTATCAAAACCGTTTAAGTAATGTGAGGGCATAGGGTAGTGCAATGAGTGAGAAACGCGGTTATATGAGATACTTCCCCAAGGGCGCCTGCTACCCTAATCAGCAGGAGGCGATGGACAAGATACACACTGCACTGATGAACAATGAGATCATCCTGTTCGAGGGAGCCTGTGGCACAGGCAAGACCCTGAGTGCTCTTGCACCTTCCCTGCATGTGGGAAAACAGCTCCAGAAAACCGTCATAATTGCAACCAATGTCCACCAGCAGATGGTGCAGTTCATCAATGAGGCCCGTGAGATAAAACAGTCCAATGATGTCAAGGTCGCTGTGGTCAAGGGCAAGACCACCATGTGTCCAAACGGCGTGGACTATGAGGAATGTGCAGTAAAGAGAGACAATACCTTTGAAATGCTTGAGAACGAGCGTGAGATCGCCCTGAAAAGACAGGAGATGAAGTCTGCCAACGAGAACTACAAACGCTCAAAGGACCCCTCCCTTATAGCACTCCGGGATGCTCTTGCAAAGGAACTGGACGTTGCTGAAGAAAAGATGAAAGACCTGCGGGACAGGTCATGTAATCACCTTTACGAAGTACTGCGCTCAGACAGTGAATCCTTCAGGCAGTGGCTCTTTGCGGATGTACGCGCCCCCGAAGAGGTGAATGACTACGCATTCCAGAAAGGGATGTGCGGATATGAACTGCTCAAGAGGGAGTTAAAGCACGCTGATTTTGTGATATGCAACTATCATCACGTATTGAATGCCGACATTTTCGCCACAGTCCTGAACTGGCTGGAAAAAGAGCCGCAGGATGTTATTATTATCTTTGACGAGGCCCACAATATTGAATCCGCTGCAAGGTCGCACTCATCAATAACTATCACGGAACATACCATCGATAAGGCTATTTCGGAGATAGAGGCTAACCTTGACCAGATGCCTGATGGCGGCGCTCACAACCTGTTCAAGATACTGCTAAATGTGATAAGAGAGACCTATGCCTCACGTTTCAAGTTCGGGGAACGTGAGAGGGTCGGAAGGAACTGGTATGACATACGTATAAGCGACCCTTATGAGCGCAATGACATGGTGAGTGGGAAGTTCCTCAAGCTTGCAAAAGAGGCAGGATTCGGGAATGAGCCCGACATACAGATAACGCTGGCAGAAGCAAGCGCTTTTGGTGCCATGCTTGATGAGAACTACAAGGAGCAGTACAAGAAAGGCCTTTCAACAGTGCTGAAACGCTCCCACATACGCCACACTGCGGATTTCCTTTCCTCATACCTTGTGCTTGCTAACAATCTTAATTATTATCCGATACTTAACGTAAAAAGGGATATGAACGATGAGATATACGGACGGGTGGAGCTTTTCACATGCATTCCCAAGAATGTGACCGAGCCTCTCTTTGATTCGGTATTCTCGGCCATACTTATGTCTGCAACATTGCGCCCCTTTGACATGGTGAAGTCAACCTTTGGGATCACCAGGCAGACATGTGAGATGGCTTACGGGACATCCTTCCCCCCTGACAAGCGCCTCACGATCGCTGTATCGGTTCCTCCTCTCTTTTCAAAGAACAGGGATGACCCGCACACCCTCCAGGCAGTTGAGGAGACCATTTTTGACACGGTGGACAATACCCCCGGTAATGTCATTATCTTCTTCCAGAGTTATTTTGAAGCCAAGCGCTATTACACTAAACTGACCGCACAATTTGACATCCCTGTTTTCCTTGATGAAGTGGGCGTCTCATCCCAGGAGGTAAGGGAGGAGTTCTTCAAAATTGGGGAGCAGGGTGGAAAAGCAGTACTTGTGTCGTACCTGTGGGGCACTCTCAGCGAAGGCATCGACTATCGTGAGGGCAGGGGCAGGACAGTCATAGTAGTGGGAGTAGGATACCCGGCCTTGAACGACAGGATGAATGCGGTCGAGTCAGCATATGACCACATGTTCGGCTATGGCGCCGGATGGGACTACGCAGTGCAGATACCCACTATACGCAAGATCAGGCAGGCCATGGGAAGGGTTGTGCGCTCTCCTGCTGACTATGGTGTGAGGATACTGCTGGATGGGCGTTTTACGACGGATTCGCCTAATAAGTTTCGTAAGTTTTCGGTGTTTGAGGTTTTCCCTCCTGAGGAACGAGAGGAGTTCATTGATGTGAGTCCCGAGAAAGTGAAATACTCCCTGCTTAATTTTTTCCAGGACAACAGAACATAAAATCCGTATAAATCTCCAGATACACTTTTTTAGTAGAAGTATCAATAGTTGTTCAGGAGAAAATTATTCTTCTTTTAAAAGGGGGTTGTAGTATGGCACTTGAAGATGTAATAAAAGGAGTATCCTGCGAACTGGAACGACTTGTGAACACAAAGACCATCATTGGGGACCCGATGATATTTGGCACGAATACCATTATACCCGTAAGCAAGATATCTTTCGGGTTCGGTACAGGTGGTGGAGAGGGGAAGACGAAAGGAGAGGACGAAGGTTTTGGCGGCGGAGGCGGTGCCGGTGCCAAGATAGAGCCGGTCGCATTCATCCTGATATCCCCTGAAGGTGTAAAGCTGCTGCCTGTGTCCGGGAAGGCCGATATCGGTCATATAATCGATTCTGTGCCTGACCTGATAGATAAGATGAAATCCATGAAGGACAAGGTCAAAAAGGGAAAAGGCAGCGAGAATCAGGGAGCTGGCCTGGCACCGGAAGAGGAATGCGAGATCATAATTGAGCCAGTAGTGGAAAGAAGATAAGGCAAAGCCTGCCTTCATTCCATTACCTTATTGTAGCTGGGAGTGGCCTATGATCCTAGAGATAATCATACTATTACTAGCGTTGCTGATACTGCTGGTCCTGCTCGTCTCATTCCATGTACTGCTTGAAGCTGATAAAACAGGGAAACAGGCATATTACAAAGTGATGATAAAGTGGCTCTTCCTGAGCTATACTATCAACACCGGCATGGCGGGCGGCCCGGATGAGCCTGCCAGGGATGAGATCATCGGGGAGACCGTGCCCTGTAAGGTGCGTGAGGGTGCTCCTTCGAGGAAATGGGAGAAAGATGGTTCTCAGGGAAAGATTCCCGGGGCCGAGTCGACGGAGGCTCAAAAGCCTGCTGATGAAGATATAATAGGTCTGAAAGAGGAAGATAAAAATAAAAAGAAATGGACCTTCAAAAAGATAGTGAATCTTGCCAGAATGCTCCTCAGTCCCTTGCTCCGGCTTGTTGAAGATGTCCTCAAGGCTATCCACATATCCGAGATAAAATGCAATCTCCTGTATGGATTCGATAATCCTGCCGATACGGGCATAGCAAGCGGTTATGTATATGCGGTAAGGGGCTACCTGAATACACAGTACGAGAGGGTCAGGTTATATGCAGAGCCTACCTTCACCGAGGAGAAGATGGACATGCATATGCTTGCTGATGTGAGTTTCAGGATAGTGAACCTGTTGCCTGCACTTGTGACATTTATCATGAACAGAGAGGTGAGGCGGATCTCATGGGCGCTCATCAGGAAAAAAGAGCTCCCGGGATGAAGGCCGACAGGAGTGCTAACATTTAATAGTATGCTGAACTGATAGACATCCTCATGATCAGAATAACGTCACCTTCCAGGTTACATCTGACACTTATCGATATGAATGCATCACAGGGCCGGATAGATGGCGGTGCAGGCATATCACTGAATTCTCCTCAGGTGGTCATATCAGCGCAGAAGTCTGATGTGATAGAGGTAACAGGTGGACCTGTACTGAAGGAAAGGATGGAGACTGCAGCCAGAAAGGTCCTTCCCGAAGGTGAGGGTATACGTATAATCATCGAAGAGGATATGTTTGCACACGTGGGCCTGGGCTCAGGGACCCAGGCGGCATTATCGGCTGCAGCTGCTGTCAATAAGCTGTACGGCTTAGGAAAGAGCGTGCGGGAACTTGCGATCTCTGTCGGCCGGGGAGGCACCTCCGGTATAGGCGTTGCATCTTTTGAATCAGGCGGTTTTATCGTTGACGGGGGTCACAAATTCAGCGACAAGGGTTCCTTCTCGCCGTCTTCAGCAAGCAGGGCGGACCCGGCTCCGGTGCTGTTCAGACATGACTTCCCCGACTGGGAAATAGTACTTGCCCTTCCCGAGATACAGGGTGCCTATGATGCAAATGAGGTGGATATTTTCCGCAAGGCCTGTCCTGTACCTCTGGAGCAGGTACAGGAGCTGTCCCACATCATACTCATGAAAATGATGCCTGCAGTCATTGAAAAAGACATAGAGGCTTTCGGACATGCTGTCAATCACATACAATGCCTGGGCTTTAAGAGATATGAAGTGGAATTGCAGCACCAGGCTGTGCGCGATGTTATGGCCCTTATGCAGGAATCGGGTGCATACGGTGCCGGCATGAGTTCATTCGGTCCTGCGGTGTATGCAGTTGTGGACAACAAAGAGGATGCCTCCAACATTCGGGAAGATGTGCAGGACCTGCTGGATAGCACGATCGGCGGGAAGGTCATGATAACAAGGGCAAATAACAAGGGCGCAGATATAAAGGAGGTGTAGGCCTGGAATTCATTGCATGGTTTGGCAGGCTTAGCATCAGCGAAGAGGGAGACATCACAGGCTGCCAGCCTTTCGGGAAAGACCCGGATGAACTGGCCGGGCAGCTTCTGGCACTGCAGGAAAGCGGCCAGGATGTCCGGCTTAAAGAATTTGACCTGAGACAGGCTGCTTTTGACTGCGGTTATGTCGAGCTGGATGAGGAGTATGATATCCTCCTAAGGGATGTTTGCATTAAGGCTGCCAAGCGCAGGATATCAAGCAATGATACTGATGATACCCGCATCATCCAGGCAGTCCAGGCGCTTGACGATATTGACAGGAATGTCAATGAGCTCAGCGAGCGCCTGCTCGAATGGTATGGGAATTACTTCCCGGAGCTGGAGCTTACAGGCGAGCCCCTTGCAAGATTTGTTTCCTCATTCGGTTCACGGGCAAATGTACCGGAAAACCACCAATTGTTTGTGAAGGCATCAACATCCATGGGATCCGAGCTCTCCTTTGCCGATGAGGAAATGCTGAAGATCTTTGCCCTGAACCTGTGCAGTCTTTATGATACCCGCAGGCATATCGAGAGTTACATAGTGACGGCTATGGGCTCCCTGGCACCGAACCTTTCCGATATTGCGGGTGCATTGCTTGGAGCCAGGCTTATAAGCATAGCCGGGAGCCTGCAAAAGCTTGCAACCTTCCCTTCGAGCACGGTACAGGTCATAGGTGCCCACAGGGCTCTGTTCAAGCACCTTCGGGGTAATACGCCATCCCCCAAACATGGCATCATTTTCAATAACGTGATCATTAAGAACGCTCCCTGGTGGCAGAGAGGCAAACTTGCAAGAGCCTTTGCCGCAAAGATAAGCCTTGCTGCAAGAACAGACTTCTATTCGGGAGAAAGAGACCCCTCTATCAAAGAAGCCCTCGATAAGAAACTGAACGCTATCCGGGCAGCCAATCCTTCTGCGCCGAAACGGGATACAAAACTTCACGGGAAAGCCGGTGGCAGAGGCAAAAGCAGGAATAAGAAAGGAGGCAGGCGCTAATGTCGGTTGAAGAATTGAGCGACGGAATATTCCGTATCAGTATCGATGGCAGGGAAATGCTTGCCACAAGGAACCTCATGCCGGGTATCAGCGTGTACGGCGAGCGCTTCATCATTGATGACGACGTGGAATATCGCCAGTGGGACCCCACCAGGAGCAAGCTCGGAGCCATGGTGCTCAAGAACTTCGAGATTCCCCTTCACTACGATTCCGCAGTGCTCTACCTTGGCGCAGCATCAGGCACGACCGTAAGCCATGTCTCCGACATACTCAGGGACGGCCTGGTCTACGCAGTGGAGTTCTCCCCCCGCACCATGCGCGACCTGCTCCAGCTCTGCGACCAGCGCCCCAATATCATCCCGATACTGGCAGACGCCAATAAACCCCAGTCCTACGCCCACATAGTGGAAAAAGTGGATGTCATCTTCCAGGACGTGGCCCAGCCCAACCAGGCCGAGATAGCCGCCGTCAACTCAAAATACTTCCTTGAAGAGCATGGCCACCTGATGCTCTCGATCAAGTCCAGGAGCATCGACACCGTAGCCAGCCCCAAACGCATATTCAAGGAAGAGGTTCAGAAACTGGAAACCGGCTTTGACGTGGAGTTCGAGGTGCTGCAGAGGAAAGAACTGGACCCCTTCCACGAGGATCACCTGGGCCTGGTGGCGCGGATGTTCGTGGACGATGAGGAAAAGAAGTAAAGGCGGCAGAGTTTAGTTGAAAAAGTCATCTGCATGTAAGGTCATTAAGGAGTATTCCAGACTCAAATATTCTGCACCAGTTCATTGTATTCTTCAATGGTAATGTTGATCTCACTCAGTATCACTCTTATGAGAGGACGTGCAAGGTCTTTGCTTGAATGAAACGAATTGTGGTCGTCCTGCCGTCGGCATGCCTGTAAAATGCGTGGCTGCCTTTTTGCCTTACCTTTTCAAATTCAAGATGATACAATATCTTTTCCATTGTTCAGGCATCGACCAATGGCAGTTTGCTCATACAGCAGCCTCAACCTGCTGAAGGCCGACAAACTCGGGAATTGATTCTTTGTCTTCAGGCTCATTTCTTCAAGACAGAGTTCGATCACTTCTTTAAGCCTGACCTGCAGTTCATCCAATGTGTCAGCCTGGGTATGCGCTCCGGGAATCCCGGGAACAACAGCTACATAGCAGCCGGTTTCAACATCTTTCTCTATATATGCAGTGAATTTGCTTATCATCTGGTATCTCGCCTTATATTTGCTTTTTTACTATATATCAACTAGGTAAAGCTTCCATCTATCATATTTCTTTAGTTCAGCAGACATTTCTGATTGGCTTTACAAATATTTCCCTTTAATTTATCTTTGTATTATCAATAAAGATTGGGTTTTTCAGATTTGGTATAACAGACCATATTAGTCAGATGATGTTGATTTTTCGGTGTTTTGCACTTGGCAATCTGAAAATAATGCTTCTTAGAAGTGATTAAAAGGCTTGGAAGATAACTTTGGCATGGAGTTAGAGGTACTGCAGAGAAAGGAACTGGACCCTTTCTATGAGGAACATCTGGCTCGGGTGGCGCGGATGTTTGTAGAGGATGAGGAGTGAAGTTTTAACTTTTACACGTTCTTATTTTGCTTTTTCGATTGCATCAAGCGCTTCGTTAATGTTTGAATCAACAATTGTCCATTTTATGTCTTCGATTTCCGTCATTAATTCTTCAAGTATTTTAGTATATTCTTCTGTCGCTTTTTCAAGTCCGTTTTCTGCCGCTTTAATCCCTCCATTCTTGAGGGCTTCTACGATGTACAATTCAGGTAGAACTAATTTTTGTCCTGCTGCCCTTATTCCTATGTTTCCGAGTGCTTTTGCAGCCTTTATTACAATAGTTTCGCGTTTTTGTTCTGCTGCCCGCATTCCTATATTTCCGAGTTCATTTGCAGCAGTTCCAACAGCGTATTCAAGTTCCGTCTTAATCATTTGCATTGTTAGATTTTCAAGTTTTTCCAAAATCTCCACAATAATTTCATCTTCCTCCAAGACTCCTATTCCCAAAGTTCCAAGTGCTCTTGTAGTCGTCTCTGCAACCGCTTCCAACTCATTATTCACGGCTTCTATGCTTATATTATAAAGATAATTCAGTAATCTCTCTAGGAGATACCCCTGCTTAATCTCTAATAGTGGTGTAACTATATTTTCAAGTGCTTTTGCAGCTGTTCCTGCAGTATAATCCATTTTCTTGTTTGCTGCTTTCAATCCAAGATTCTGAATTACCCCAATTATCCACAGTAAAATAAAATCTTTTTTTTCTTCTGCTGCCTTAGTCCCCAATTCTCCAAGTGCTTCAGTTGCCCTCATTGCAGACAAATTCATATTTTGCTCAATTGATCTCATACCTATCTGACCGAGAATTTGTGTGGCAACAGGTGGCATATTCGGAGGTGTTTGCCTCGCTTCTAGTTCCTTTATTCCATCGGTTTTATGTATTTTTATTATTTGCTCAGTTGCATTTTCAAACCTTTGCCTCAACACTTTTAGTTGCATATTTTCAAGTGCTTTTATAGCTTCATCCGTTGCTTTCTTGAGCTTACACTCGGTCGCTTTTCTTTTAATATCATCAAGTGCTAGTATTACTGATATTGAAGAATTTTCATTGCTTTTGTCAGCAGCTTGTATTCCTATCATTTCAATATGTTGAATGATAAATTTCGAAACATTTGCCTCTTCTGTTTCTTCAAAATGATTGCATTCAAAAATGTTCATTGTGACATTTTTTATTTCTAAAATTCCATTCCTTACAGTCTCATCATCTTTTCTTATTAGTGCACTATTAACGACGTCGATTATTGGCAGAACTGGGTCCTTATCACCTCTCTGCCCATTTCTTCTCAAATAGTTCAGTATTCTCTCCGTTGTAATATCTTCTGCAAGCAATTGAATCAGCGTTGAAGGATTCATAGAAGCTAGTGTATTCCATATATAGGGAATCAGGCACGCAAAAGCAAAGAACCCCATAAAATAAGCCACAAAAATGGCGCCCTCCATATAATCACTCAATACGCCAAGTCCGATGATCTTGATCAGCCCCAGCCCGTAGAAGATAGTAATAATGTAAATTCCGAGAAGTATCCACATATCGGGGCTCCGTTTGTAGACCTCGATGACCCTTGCTGAATAGGACTGGGCCGCAAGCTGCACGGCCACAAGGCTCAGTGTGATAACTAAAGCGATGGTGGCTGCGAGGCTCTGGACGAGGGCGCTGAGGAGATAGCGCTCGTTGTCGAAGAAACCCATGTTGCTTAGGTGGGTGGTGTTATGATGTGTATAAGCTGTGTTATTTAGTATGCTGAAATCAGAGAAGATGAGATTGAATATAAAGAAGATAAATAGGAATGATACAGCTATGCTGGCAAATATAATACTGTAGAAAAGTATCCTGTTCTTCCATGCTGGCCTGTCAAGAAAATCTAACAATTGATCCCATTTTTCATCTAACTTTTTTAGCAGCAAACTCACATAAGATAAACAGTGTCAATAAATAAAAGAGTATTGAAATTGTTTTGTTGACAGGACTGTTTGATCTGCACTGACAGTCATCTATTTTAATCCGGAATGCTATTTTTCTTTATAACATCAAATGGCTAAGATCATGGAAGAATTCACAGTCTTAATTGAGCAGGACGAGGACGGCGTTTACGTAGCATCTGTGCCAGAACTGCCTGGTTGCCATACACAGGCACAGACACTTGACGAACTTAACCAGCGTATCAAAGAAGCTATAGAGCTCTATCTTGAAGTAATGTCTGAGAATGAACGTGGCAATCACCTTTACTTTGTAGGTATTCAGAAAGTAAGGGTTGGCGTATGAGTGAGAAGATAAATCCTGTTCCTGCCAGAAAAGCTATCAAAGTGCTGGAATCATTAGGTTTTGTGCAGATTCGTCAAAAGGGTAGTCATCTTTTTATGCAACATCCTGACGGAAGGTCTACTATTATTCCCATTCATAGCAGTCAGGACCTTGGTAAAGGCCTGGTAAGGAAACTACTGCAGGATGCCAAGATATCAAGAGATGAGTAGCTGGAATTGTTGAGGAATCTTATTGTTTTTTAAACTCCAGGTGTGAAGATAGTTTTCTAAGCAGATATTATACTTAATCTCGTTACTTGTAAATAATTTCGAGTATTTTCTCTTTTGAAAAGCAGGGATTCCTGTAAGATCCGGATCAAAAGTAAAAAAGAGTTAAGTTGTAAATGTTTTTAGGCTTTTTCCCTGCAGCAGGAAAAGTTTCTGCAACTTCTCTTGTAAGAGCTGAGACAGGCATCCTTTTGCCCGGCTGCTGCCATATGCAATTGTTATTGGGATCATTGCTACGCATGCACTCTATATAATTATCCTTCAAATGCCATTATCCTCTCATCAAAACATTTATCTCTCACTCCTCATATATGAGATTCTACTCATATTTGAGATGGAGCTGATCATGTACAGGACCGAATCCCTCAAAAAGCTGGCATTGCTCGGGGCAATTGAAAAGCCGGTCAAGATATCCTCCAGTGAGTTCACTAGATACACCTCTACAAGCTCCAAGACGGCTGCAAGGGTCCTCAAGCTGCTTGAGGATGAGCAGTATATAGAAAGGCAGCTGGTGACCGGAGGTCAGATGATCCAGATGAGGGAAAAAGGCGTGAACCTGCTCAAGAACGAGTATGCTGAATACCGGATCATATTCTGCAAGGACCATAATGATATAGACCTGTACGGCACTGTCATTACAGGGCTTGGAGAAGGGCAGTATTACATATCCAGGGAAGGCTACATGTCCCAGTTCAGGGACAAGCTGGGTTTCAAACCCTACCCCGGAACTCTCAATGTAAGGCTTGACGGGGCGAGTACCGAGATTAGGGACAGGATGACCATCATCAGTCCGGTAGTGGTCCATGGTTTCAACGACGCGGAACGCAGCTTCGGGGGCGGCAAATGCTATCATGTGGAGATAGAGGGTATAAGGGGCGCGGTAATTATCCCGGACCGGACGCATTACCCTGCAGACCTGCTTGAGATAATAGCCCCGGTGAATCTGCGGGAAATGCTAGGGATAAATGACGGAGATAATGTCAAGATAGTGGTCAAAGACCCACAAAGGTGTGAGTGAAGATGAGTCAGGGTGCAAGCGGATACAGTGAAAATATAAACAGAGCCATAGAGGCCATGCGAAATGGCAGGATGATACTCCTTTTCGATCTGGAGGGACGTGAGGCAGAAACCGACTTCACCATTGCGGCAAAAGCTGTCACTCCTGCTGATGTCAGGTGGATGCGCAAGGATGCAGGCGGCCTTATATGCGTGGCTCTTGATCCCCAGGCTTCCGAAAAACTTGGCCTGCCGTTCATGGCGGACATCCTCCGTGATGCAGGGCGGGGCAGCACTTCCCTGGGCAGCATTGTAGAAAAGGGCGGAGACCTCAAGTACGATTCACGCTCATCATTCTCTATCTGGGTCAACCACAGGGACACCCGCACAGGCATCCCTGACAACGACAGGGCGCTCACGATCAATAAACTGGGAGAGATAGTTGACAGGGCGCTGGATGGCGAGATCCCGGATTTTGGGAAAGAGTTCCGCACACCAGGGCATGTTGCTACCCTGCGTGCAGCCAGAAGTCTTGTCCATGAACGCATGGGACAGACCGAGCTTTCCATTGCTCTTGCAAAGATCGCAGATATAACTCCTGCCATGGTCGTATGTGAGATGCTGGATGACACTACCGGCCGTGCGCTTTCAAAAGAAGACGCTATCAGCTATGGAATTGAGCATGATCTCGTGTTCGTCGAAGGTGAGGAAGTAGTTAAAGCCTATGACCTGTGGCTCAGTTCAGGGCATTGTTGTCAGAAAGAGTGAAATACTGGTACGCGTATTAAGTATCATTCCTGCGGGATCGTAGGGTAGCCTGGTCCATCCTGTTAGGCTGGGGGTCTAGCGACCGGAGTTCAAATCTCCGCGGTCCCACCATTTTAATCATTGACTGTTGAGGTATCACACGAAGTGTTATACTTCATCTCGCGCTCCAGAAGCGTCATCTGGGTTGCAGATCTCCGCGGTCCCACCATTTTAATCATTGACTGTTGAGGTATCACACGAAGTGTTATACCTCATCTCGCGCTCCGACTATTTTGAGTATTATTTGTGATTGGCAGAGGCTCGGGCAGTTCTGTAAAATAAAATAGGAATCATAAGCCAGAATAGTGCTGACTTAAGTTCTTATCTAAAACACATTGCTCTCAGACCAGCCAATACAGGCAGTTTCCTGGATTGCAGTTCCCTGCAGCTCAAAACTTCCTGGGCGTGCTGGGTTTATGTTTCTGGTAGCATTCCCCGCAGTACACGGGCCTGTCCGGGTCCGGTACAAAGGGAACTTCGGTTTCCTGGCCGCAGTCTCCACATGTTGCCTTATGCATCTCCCTGGGACCGCTCGGCCTGAAACCGCCACCGCTTCTTCTGTCACTCATTGATCTCATCCACCTGTTCATCAACCGATTAGAAAGAGCGCTATCTGGATGTGTTATCCCAGCATTCTTAAAATCAATCGACAATATCATTTAGACACTGATTGCTTAAAGAACTTGCGTGACTGTATAAATTTAAGGGATAAGTGTCTCATCGATGGCATGAATGACGCCGTTAGTGCATTCAATATCAGCCTCAATTATTTTCGCGGAATCTATTTTGAAGCCTCCATTTGCTGTTATTTTCAAAGCCTTCCCACCAACGGTTTCAAGCGATGTGATGCTTAAGAGATCACTTGTGGTGTACTTCCCTTTCACGATGTGGTAATTGATAATTCCCAGGAGGTAAGGATGGTCATCGAAAGACTCATCTATGACTTCAGCAGGGATGGCCTCAAAAGCTGACTCTACAGGTGCGAACACGGTGTAGGGCCCCTCCGTGCTGTATTTTCCTACAAGGCCAAGCACCTCGGCAGCTTTCACAAGGGTTGGGAATGAGCCTTTATCTCTTGCGGTATCTATCAGGTTCTTCAATTCAGCCATTATTTCCCCCGTAAGTTTTGTATTTTCACGTTAAACTTAACGATGAATGATAAAAGTAATAAAAGTAATAAAAACATTGGTAATAATAAAAAAAAGCCCCGGACAAGCCGGGATTGAGGTTTTAGCGCCCGAACCGGGATTCGAACCCGGGTCGAAGCCTCGACAGGGCTTCATGATAGGCCTCTACACTATTCGGACACGCGGAGGTTATCGCTTTTGAGCACCCTTACATGGCACTCTTAGCATATAAACCTTTTTCTGGTTTTGAAAGTCCCGCCTCCCAGACTCGAACCGGGGACATCGCGGTGCCTGCGCGGTATGTGTGAACAAGTCACATGAACCATACTACAGCCGCGCACTCTACCACTGAGTTAAGGCGGGTCTTGCAAACCATGAATCGTCACGGCATTGCTGTGCGATGTAACACTCCAATACGCACAATAATACTTATCTCTTTCGCCGCAAAACCCGCAAAATACCACAAAAGCAGGAGAAATAACACCATAATCGGCAAAGTGATGAGAGATCAACAGCGCCAGCCAGAAAAAGTGTGCCGGACACTTTCGCAGAAGCGTTTCCGGCAGACGGGAAACTCCCGGGTATGGGAGACTTAGAACGGTGCAGACGGTTTAGAACGTATCCAGCTCGCCCCTGCTCAGCATCTCAGTTATCTTGGTGATATTGGCCAGCCATTCGTCCATAACAGCCTCGGTTTCCGTCCTGATGGATGCGAAGTTCGCGCCGTCCTGCGGTATTATCTGGGCGCTTGCCATAAGAGGCTGGTCTATGGGCTTGCCTATCTGGGACAGCAGGCGTATATGGACATCCTGTACCTCAGGCACAGCCTTTACGACATCCCTGGCCATCTGGGTAGAGAGCAGGTTGTAGATCTTACCGACATGATTTATCGGGTTCTTACCGCTGGTGGCTTCCATACTCATCGGCCTGCCAGGCGTGATAAGCCCATTGCATCGGTTACCGCGCCCTACTGAGCCGTCATCGCCCATTTCTGCGGATGTGCCCGTAACTGTCAGGAAGACCGAACCGCAGGATTCATTGTCACCTGTGTTCAGGAAGGCAGACACGTTCCTCTCGGTGCGTCTCATGGCAAGGTCAGTGACATATTCCACCATCTCTTCCTTAATGCTGATATAGTGGTCCATATCATCGATGTGGCGTCCGACCATTCCGCAGCACATTGTCAGGTTGATATCATTGCCGTCCCTGAGCCCCATGACCTTAATATCAGTACCTATGCCCGAGATCTTCTTTTTCAGATCAGTATTGAGTTTCTTTTCGGTCTCATAGACTATCTGCTCAAGTTCCGAGAAGGGAGCGTGGCCGATACCAAATGAAGTGTCGTTTGCAACAGGCACCTTGGCCCTGTTGAACACATCCCTCAGATCCGATGAGCCAGTACCCATCTTGCAGTCGATGATCATGTCCCTCTCAAGGTCAAGATCGACTATGGTCTTGCGGATGTAATTCCTTGCAGCTGAGAGAGCCACTGCCTCTGCAGGTATCTCCACACCTTCGAATTCCTTGGTGGCCCTTCCCACAAGCAGGGCGTATATAGGCTGGATGACCTCTCCACCGCCGAACTTCGGGCAGGACCTGCCTGCCACTATCTGCGTTTCATCGGTATTGTGGTGAAGCACGAAACCGCATTTCTTAATGTATTCTTTACATAATGCATGGCTTACTGCCTCTGAAAGACCATCCGAAATGCTGTCGGGGTGACCAATACCCTTTCTTTCCACGATTTCGATCTTTTGCTTTTCAATAGGCGTTTGTATCAGGTGTTCGACGTTGATATTACGCATCATTTTTTGATCCTCATGTAAACTAAATAAAGCACGCAAGAATAGATAATCGGACAGATAATTAAGTATTCTTCCTGTATCAACTGCCCACGTATTATTTAATATTATCTCTTGACCATTATTACTGTTGGTAATAAGTTATGCATAGAGGCAATATATGATATTATATCCATCAGGGTGAAATCTATATCATATAAAGGACTTTGAGAAAGCATTCCAACTAATAACGGATATCACCAGAGTATCAAAAAGATAACCTGGCCTACCTATAGATCGATCATCAGATACCATTTTTACCAGAAGGATAATATATGATACGTATTGCCATACCCAATAAGGGGCGCCTGCACGACCCTACTGTCAGCCTGCTCAGGGAAGCGGGACTCCCTGTGCTTGAAGGCAGCACAAGGAAGCTTTTTGCAAAAACCACGGACCCTGAAATAACATACCTTTTTGCACGGGCTGCAGACATCCCTGAATATGTTCAGGACGGTGCAGCGGATGTAGGCATTACCGGCCTTGACCTTATCAACGAGACCGACGCGAACGTGGAGGTACTGCTGGACCTTAAGTTCGGGAATGCGAATCTTGTGCTCGCGGTTCCGGAGGACTCTGACATATCCTCTGCAGCACATCTTAAAGGCATGCGTATCGCTACGGTGTTCCCAAACATCACCCGCAAGTACTTCGAGAACGCAGGTGTGGATATAGAGATAATCAAAGTCAGCGGCGCATGTGAGATGACCCCTCATGTTGGCATAGCCGACGCCATCGTGGACATCTCAAGCTCAGGTACCACCCTTGTGACCAATCACCTTAAAATGATAGAGAAGGTTTTCTCGTCCTCAGTTTACCTGATAGCGAACAAGAAAAGCATGGGAAAGGATGGTAAGATAGTCCAGATACAGACTGCCGTCGAAAGTGTGCTGCGCGCAAAGGGAAAGCGCTACTTAATGATGAATGTCCCCGCCGAGAACCTGGCACAGGTAAAAAAGGTGCTTCCGGGACTTGCAGGTCCGACCGTTATGAAGGTTGAGTCCGATGAAGCCATGCTGGCAGTCCATGCTGTGGTCCAGTCCGATATTATATTCACAACCGTAAGCGAGCTTAAGGCAGCCGGGGCCAGGGATATACTGGTCGTGCCTATCGAAAGGATGATGCCCTAAGGAGGAAAAATGACATTTGAGATCATTCCCGCAGTAGATATGAGGAACGGCAAATGCGTGCAGCTCGTGCAGGGTGTGCCCGGCAGCGAGCTTGTAAGCCTGGATGATCCGGCAGCGGTTGCGAGGGATTGGGTGTCACAGGGTGCGAAGACCCTCCACCTGATAGACCTTGATGGTGCTATCGATGGCAAACGCCACAACGCCCCCATCATAGAGAGAATAGTGAAGGAATGCAAGCCCATGGGCATAAGTATCCAGGTTGGAGGAGGCGTCCGCTCCTTTGAGGATGCTGCAGGCCTGCTCAGGCTGGGGGTCGACAGGGTGATACTCAGCACTGCAGCGATCAATGACCCTGGACTTGTAAAGCAACTGGCGGATTCGTTTGGCAGTGATCATATCAATGTAGCCCTGGACTCCCGCAACGGGAGGATATCCATCGAGGGATGGAAAAAACAATCAGAGCATACTGCTGTCGATATGGGGCTTAAATTTGAGAAGCTGGGTGCAGGAAGCCTGCTTTTTACCAATATAGACACAGAGGGCCTTATGCAGGGCGTGAATACAGAACCAACAGAGGAACTGGTAAGTTCCGTCAGCATCCCGGTCATCGCATCCGGAGGGGTCACAAGCCTTGAGGATCTCATCAGGATCAAAAAGACGGGGGCCTCGGCTGTTGTTGTGGGAAGTGCACTGTACACGGGAAAGTTCACACTGACAGAAGCGATAAATATTATTAATAAAGATATAAATTGAATTATAGAATAAAAGTTGCAGGGTGCATTATGAGAGAGGCAAAGATTTCACGCAAGACAAGCGAAACTGACATCCGCATCGAGCTAAAACTCGACGGAACAGGTTCATCCACAATCGATACAGGCATAGGGTTCTTTGACCACATGCTTACTGCATTCTCAAAGCACAGCGGCTTCGATCTTGCTGTCAGTGCCAGGGGCGATCTCATCGTGGATGACCATCACCTCATAGAGGACACAGGCATCGTTCTGGGACAGGCGATTGCAAAAGCCCTCGAGGATAAGACAGGCATTGCCAGGTTCGGCGAAGCCCGCATCCCTATGGACGAGGCACTTGCAAGCGTGGCGCTTGATATCGGAGGGCGTAGCTACCTTGTACTTGAGGCGGCGTTCATATCGCCAAAAGTCGGGGAGTTCAGCACCCAGATGGTCAGGCACTTCTTCGAATCCATAGTCCAGCATGCAAAGATCAATATGCATGCAAGTGTCTACGGGGATAATGACCATCACAAGATAGAGGCGCTCTTCAAGGCATTCGCATACGCCCTTAAGAGAGCGACTGTAATTGAGGGCAAAGATATAAAAAGCACCAAAGGAACGCTCTGATCCAGTTCACCTGAACTTCTCTCTCAGCTTCAGATAGAAGGCCTGTTCCCTGCCGCTTGTTTTCTTTGAAAGCCTCTCTACAATGAGTTCAGGTGTACTCTTTGCGATATAATTGTATCGCGGACTGCGGTCCACTATCAGGTTGAGGTCGGCATCAAGTCCGCTGGCCTCGATACCATCCACACGTATACTGCTTTTCGTATTCTCCAGTATCAGCTCCGAAAGGTGGGATACGAACACGGCCATGCTCCGCTTATTCTCAGTCAGCACCTCAAGTATGCCTGCGATGATCTTTGCCGAGGCTCCCGGCTCGGTTATGGATTCAAGCTCATCCACCAGCACAAGTTTACTGGAATCGTCCGCAACCACGGCAAACTCGGTCAGTGTGGTCTCAAAGGCTCCTGCATCCAGGGTACCTTTGGATTTGGCAAAATAATAGATCCCTTCAGTAAAGGACATCTCAAAGGCGGATGCAGGCACAGGGAAGCCCATGTGTGCCAGGATGACAGACTGTGCGAGAAGCTCAAGCATCGAGGTCTTACCTCCTGAGTTCACCCCGCTGAGCAGCACCACGCGATTTGTATCGCCCTGCTGACTGAAACCTGTCATACCTACGGAGTAATCTATCGGGACAACCTTCCCATGCCTGGAAAGTATGAACATGTTCCTCCCCTTCTCAAAACCAAATCCGGGACCTTCAACTATTTCCGGCATTATCAGACTGTTGGCGACTGCAAAGCACCCTATGGCAAAACCAACATCAAAGTCCAGCACTTCCCTGACCATGTCCCTGACCATTCCAAGAGAGGATGCAAGCACCCGGGAGACCTCGCGCTTATGCTCAAGCTGCCTTTTGAGGATCTTTTTCTCAAGATGCTGCCTAAAAGCAGCCAATTGCTCACGGTCTGCCTCAAGAGGATGAGTTATCTCTTCCGGGAACAATGAGTCCACAAAGATTATCTCTTTTTTTTCCAGATCCAATTTGCTGCATATCTCGCCGGTGTACTCCTTGACGACGCTGTGATATGATGTGCGAAGCTTTTTCCCGACAAGTTCCTTCAACTCCAGCGAACCCTTCATGACTTTCATCATTTCCTGCCCGCGCAGTGTAAACTCACTGTTCACAAGACACTCATCCAGCTTTGAATTGGCCTCCTTCACAGCAGTTGCGACACATTGATCAAGGTTGGCCACGACTGCGCGCAGCCTGTCAACTTCCTTATCAGTACCCGCCGTTATGTTGCCATTCTCATCTATCACCGACAGGACAGAAGCTAGCTTATCGAGATCCCTGTCAGGAATTGCCTCACAAAAGGGAATACCTTTCAAGCGGAGTGATTGCACTGCCTGTACCGAGCATGTGATGCTCTCAAGATTTCTGGCAAAAGATGATATATCCTTCTCAGGTATTATTTGCCAGTTCCCGGCACTCTTCAGATCCGAGAGGAACTCAGGCTTGATATCTTCAGGAAGATCAAAGGCCATGTATGCATCATCTGCTGCGATAACATGTGAATAGCCTCTTGCAGTATCAATGAACTCGGACAGGGACCTTGCCAGATGCACATCCAGCATCGAACCGAACCTTTCCCGGGCATGCTCGAACACCTTCTGGTCCGCAGTTATGATCACCCTGTCACGAACCTTGGGAATAGTGAATTTGAAGTTCAGCGGTTTTACTTTAGGGAGCAGAGAGACAATTTTATTCTCATCCTGCAGGAGACTTGCGGTCTCCATATAGGAAGCCACCGACCTGCGCATATCCATAATGATATCAGATCTGCTTGAAGGATAAGGGATGAAAATATTAAGCTTATCCCTGGCATAGGAAGTATGAGCAAAAGCTTTCACAAGATCAAGTATTTTTTCATACACATCCATGGCTTCCCTGGTCTTTAACAGGTCAGATATAACGACACCGTCCTTTTTCGACCGCACATCGTGCACAAGAGAGATAGCATAGCGCTGCCCCATTCCTTCCACCTGGGAAATGCTGGCAATATCGCCGCTCAATATGGCTTCAAGAGCCAGGCTCTCGCTCCCGAAGTGTTCTATGAAGCGTTTGGCCATCTTGTCCCCGATGCGGGGTATATCACGTAGGCTCCTGATATCAACCAACATAAAACTTCCTTTCATTCTTAGCCTGCAATATTAATCGGTAAAACTGTCAAGGGTACAATTCGAGATACCTCTTTCCACCTTATACCTGTCCCGTGCGGACATCGCGCTTATGGCGGATGAGCTCTTTGGCTGCAGGTGCTGAGCATGCTTTTTATTCCTTCTCCCGGGTATCATCTGGGAGTCATAATAAACGTCCCAGAGCCCGTCGATATCATCGGGTCCCCTTGAGAAGCTCAGGCTCTCAAGGAGGAACGAACGTATGTGCGTGAAGTTTTCAAGACCCAGGTACCGGCCATTGCCAATCCAGACTGTTCCATTTTCCAGTACGGCAACAGGAAGATCCGGGTTCTTCCCGGAAAGCCAGCGGCAGAACATATCGCCGATCATGTGGGGGGAGTCCGTTCTCACCGTGAGTATCCCGTTGACAAGATCAGGACGCGCGAACATGGACAGGCGGTGGTAGGAACGCGACACATCACGCATGTAATTGTAATATCTTTTGCCTGTCGGGGTCTTACCGGAATATAACATATCTGCATTGCCTTCGCACGAGCATATGAAGCGCACCAGTCCGGCAGGATCGCATGAAGAGTGACGCAGGACCAGGCCGATATAACGTTCCACATCCGGATCCCTCCCTGACATGCGACCCTTCCTTTTGCCAAGAAGCTGCTGCGCAAGAACAGAACAGTCTGCTGTCGGCCTGAACCCCACAGCCGTTACATCATATCCGGCTCCTGAGAATTCCATCTTGCTCCTGAGATCGTCCCTATTTTTGGCACAAAGGAGTTCAGAGTCCGGTTGCTGCAACAACCCGGCACATGCAAGGAGCACTCCTTCCACATTATCCCTGAATGCTATCATCCGGGGGCTCATGCACCGGCTCCCATGAAAGATGACAGGCTTGTCTGCCTGCGACCATTGATCTCGATGTACGGCCTGGCCCTTGACAGCACGATACCCATCCGCATGAGCTCTTTCTCGGAGGATATGGGACGCGATCGGAGAATCCTGTTCGCGCTCACAGGACCGATCCCCGGCACAAGCAGAAGTTCTTCCCTGCTCGCAGAGTTCACGTTCACCGGGAAACGTTCGGGATGTGACATCGCAAGCAAGAGCTTGGGGTCCGTATCCAGCAGAAAGCCATTATCGTCGTAAACACCATCGAAATCAAAAGCCTTCAGGCCATAGTCCTTCAAAAGATAGGATGTCTGGTAGAGCCTTATCTCCCTCCACTTCGGAGAGGCGAGATGATCCTCAAGAGGCGTGGACGGGACGGGATCAAAGCTCATGAAATAAGGGCGTCTCAGCTCATACTCCACCATGAACTTGTCCACGGTCCCGATTATATCCCTATCCGGCTCATCCAGGGCCCCCACTACGAACTGCGTATCGTTTGCACCTACTATGCGCCCGCCATAGCCGATCTCCCGCCTTTTTTTGTTTATCAGGTCCCTCGTCCACTTCATACGCTGGAGCACGTCGCTGGTATAATCGAAATTGGGACATATCTCCGAATAGTTGACAGAGCTTGTTGTTTCGGCATTCACACCGAACTTGTTAGCGTAGTCCGCGATCTCTTCCAGCAGATACAGGGGAGTGCCGGGCATCACGCGCATATGGATATAACCGGTGAACCCCTGGCCGCGCAGCAGCATTGCCACCTCAAGCTGCTTTTCCGCGGTCCTTTCCGCATCTCCGATTATGCCGGAGGACAGGAAGAGACCCTCAACTGCATTTCGTCTGTAAAAGGACCAGGTTATCTTCGCTATCTCCTCAGGCGTAAGGGAAGTGCGTGTGGATTGGCGCCCGCATCTGTTGGGGCAGTATGTGCATTCACCGGAGCAGGCATTTGTAAGGAGTGTCTTATATAGCTGTATGCAGCGCCCGTCGGGACCAAAGGCATGACATACAGCACTCTGGTTACAACTATCATACTTTGTACCCTCCGAGAGTATTTTCATCCTTTCATTGAGAGTGAAGTGATGTTCGTTAGCAGGATGCGCGTCTGTCATTGCATACTAATGTAATTCCGTAATATATAAGCCGGAACCATGCGGTGTGAAAGTATTAATAAGAAAAATATGAAAGTTAAAAAGAAAAGCAAGTAGATTCCTGTAAGAATGACCTGAGGCAAGGATCCCGGCGTCAATTCTCAGATTCTTTGTCCCTGACCCTGACCCTGACCTTCAGGATACTGACGGGCTCAAGTTTTTTCCACATGATCGTAGAATTCTTCTCGAAGGTGAAATTGTTCACGGTCTTGTCAGAGAACTCGCCGTTCACTTCATAGATGAAGAAACCATCTTCACCGTTCGTAGAGACAACATTCTCCTGGCCGCGTATGTTCCGGACCTCGACGACTGCTACCTTCTTCAGAGCTTCAAGCAATGTAGCGCCTTTTTCGACCTCAGCTATCTTGGAGGGCGCGAACATGTCAAGAGCATTGAAGAGGTTCCGGTTGTTCATTTTGAGAACATGCGTCTTACCGTAGACCTTTCTCTGGATAAGTTCGGCAGCTTCAAGGATGTTTGCATGCTTTGCTGCGACAGGGACTGAGATCTCAAGTTTGCGGGCAAGCTCTGAGATGTGCATTTCTCCCTCGGTCAACTTCTCCAGCATCCTGAGGCGGGTCTCACTTCCAAGCGCACTGAACAGTTTCAGACGATCCACATGTTCAGGGTCTTCAATGTCTTTGTTACCGGGCATGCTCATAAATATAAGGGATATAAAGAGGTGTATAAATATGTTCCTGATAATCATATTCCCAAAGGATATACATCCTTTCATATCACCTTCCGTTATTGCTTATTCTATCTGCTGCTGAGCAAAATCTTCATCAGCGCCCGGGATCTGACGGGCCTGCAGGCCTTAGCATTTTCCTGTTCAAAGCACTTCTCTGAGTCCTGAGCTTATGGCCTGTTGACTGCAGGTCATGGTGTATGAACTCATGTGTCAGATAATCAGGGGATACATATTCAACTATCTCGGAACATCTCTCATGAGTAAAGGGCATGTGCAGGTCCATTTTTTCAACTACCTGCATTACTTTGCCCAGGCGATCATAGAACGGCATCTGTCCAAAGTTTTCGGGAATTTCCATATCCAGGCATGCGCGCATATGATCACCGGAGAGGCTGCAATGGAAATGCATTCCTTCTATACGGTCCAGGACATCATCAGAGTGCCTTGAAAGCACCTCGAGCACCGTATCCACTGCATCTGTCTCTTTGTCGCACTGCATGGTCGCAGCCATGAGATGCCCGACATCAAGCACGAATGCCCAGTTGTCGAAATCAAGCTGCCCGGTGAAGTAAGTGATGTCCTCATGATCCAGGAAAGTAAGTCCCGGCCACCAGAGGTTCTCAAAAAAGAGGCGTACAGGAGGCTCGCCATCAGGAAAAGAGGATACTGACTCATTCAGGAAGGCTGCTGTCGTGTCCATTACATCCCTGTCGGTACAGTTGAACGTGCGTGTGAACACGTGCTCCAGCTCCACGTACGCAACATGGAACACACCATATGCAGCGTCCAGGGAATGCGCATTTTCCATAGCCCTGCGTAAGTTCCCGATCACTTCGCCACGATCCAGGCCTCCGAAAAGATATATCTTTTCGAGATCCTCTATGCCGGAGGAAAAGGCAGTATCGTCCTGCCAGGCCCTGTGCCGGCCCATCCAGTAAGGAAGATGCACGCCCTGTACAAGGCGGGCAGGGATATCATCCGGAAGCGGGAATTGGTCCACATAGAGCTCTATCCCATCAAGGTGGTGGCTTGCCAGGAAATGCTCTACCTTTCCCCAGTCAGAGTCAAAAATATCCATCTCGACCTTGGAGGTCGAGAGGTTCATCAGTTCTTTCATAATGCTCTTTCGTTTCGATCTTCATGCATACCGTCATATTTACCGTTCTTGACGAGCCATGCCGTAACCTTTATCCAGTTGTCTGTTATGCAGTCCTTCTCATCCAGCAGTTCATCCAGGGGCACATGGCCGTTATGCCCCATTAATTCAGGCAGGCCCTTCATTATTGATACTGCCGCCTTCCTTGCTGCAGTTTCGGGAAGAAGTCCCCAGGATATCTCATCCATCAAATGCAGGACAGCAGAGGTGCTTCCTACCAGCGAGGGGTTTCTGGAAACATCCCTCAGAGCTCTTAAAAATGCAGCCTTGCGATTGTCGCCCTCCAGTTTAGAAGCTGCTTTCCAGTACATAGCTTCATCAATACCGAATCTCTCAAGACGTACCAGCATATCCCTCTGGGAAAGCGGGGTCACTTCGGATTGCAGCTCCAGTGCCTTGATGGTCGCCTCAAGGACACATAACCCGATCATCTCCCCTAACTTAGAGTGTTTTCCGGCATCCGTGAGGGAATGAGGGCTTGTCCTGTTTGCTACCACCGCTATCATATCCGTGCCTGTACCCGTGGCAATGCCCCGGGAATAGCGGCTTTGGGCCATGAGTTGCTGCAGAGCCGCAGTCTTTGCCTCGGTTGCCGTGACAAGAGCCCTCGCCATTGTATACGGAGGCAGGTCTGCACCGATCAGCAGTATCGTGTTGATGGTACCCGGAATGAACTGGAAGGTCCCATTCTCCTGATAGTAGGAAGCAGGGTCGCCCACCCTTCCGCCATTGACCTCGATCCCTGCCGTGACGACCGCAGTGACCTCAATACCTCTGAAAGAGCGCGTGACCATGGCAGCATTTTCCATGCAGGCTGCGGTCAGCAATCCTGCAGACCTTTCCGGATCAAGCCTGAGCCGACGGGAAATGATGTCCAGGTATGCAGGGATGCTGCCGCCTTCAAGCTCCTTTGCAGAATGCCTGTTCCGCGGAACATGATGATTGAAGACGGACTGAAGGTCTTCCCTGTATCCGCCGCCGGCCCATGAGGTCGTCAGGGTGCTTCTTCCACATGGCAGCATGACAACTATAGAGTCATCATGCCTGTAGATCTTCTCCCCGCAGGAGGTTTCCAGCAGAAGTACGGCCCCATTCTGCCCAAAAGGCTCACAATCTCCCGAATCAGTGTTCACCCGGGGCCCTGTTCCCGAAGTTTTTCCCATAATATCGCCTTCATTTGTGTTAATTACAGAATTAATCTGTCACTGCGTTAAATAAGTTTTCAGAACAATAGAACCTGCAAAAGGTAATGCATGCAAGCAGGAGAGGGAACGCTGCATTATAGAGGAATCTACGCAGGCTCTGCAACTGCAAAATTAGCTTCCTTCCTGAGCAAAGACGCTATATGCAGCCTCGCCCAGGCGAATATCACAAAAGACCCTATAATATTGCCAACGACTATGCCCCACCAGATGCCGGCAAGCCCGTGTCCGAGGTAGATAGCAAACAGTGCAGCAAAAGCGGGAACATATATGAGGGTGCGCAGGATAGTTGCGATAAGTGCGTTCATACCTTTGCCTATTCCCTGGAAAAGCGACGAAGAGAGCATCCCAAGGGAAACCATCGGGTAGAACAGGCATATGATCCTGATGAAGACCACCAGGTCGCCGGTGATATGAGAAGCACTTTCGGACATTGTGAAGACATAGGCTATCTGGGGAGCGAGGATGAAAGTCAGGGCAGCTATACCGGTCTCCACAAGGAAAGCTATCTTTGTAGCGTATATATGAGATGAGGACAATTTTTTGTAAGATCCCGCCCCATAGGCAAAACCGCTCAGCGTGACAACCGCTGTGGAGATACCCATCACAGGAGCGATGGCAATTGTAGCAACACGCCACCCGACCGTATAGACAGCTACGCCATCGGTATCGCTGACAGATATTATTATCACATTCATTATCAGCATCATCAATGCCATTGAGGACTGCTGGACGGATGCGGGAAAACCGACCCTGAAGATGTCCTTCAGGATACCCCTGTCGAACCTGAAATCCCTGAAATCAAAGGTAATGTAGGTGTCCCTGCGGAAAAAGAGCCAGTTGAACATGAGGGCGGCAGTGACACCCAGGGATATTACGGTCGCCCATGCGGCACCGGCTATACCCATATCAAGCGTATATATCAGAATGGGATCCAGTATTATGTTCAGCACCGAACCGAGGATCATGGCATTCATGGCGCGCTTGGTGTCTCCCTCGCTGCGAAGGATAGCATTTGCAACGTTGGGGAAGAATATGAAAATACTGCCTGCAAAGATCACCTTGCCGTATGAAGTCGCCATACCCACCGTACTTCCCGCACCTATGGAGGTAAAGATGCTCTCGGCAAAGAAGAATAACGGGACAGCGAACAGTATTGACAGTACGAGCATCAGGATCATCGTGTGCACTGCAACATTATCAGCTCCCTGTTTATCCTTTGCACCAAACTTGCGGGAAATTGCCGAACCTCCGCCTACGCCAAGCCCTGTGGAAATGGCTATTGACGCAAAGAAGAAGGGGAATACAAAACCTACTGCTGCAAGTGCCTCAGATCCCAGACCTGAGACCCAGAAAGTATCCACAAGATTGTACACCGTCTGGATGGACATCGCAAACATCATCGGTAAGCCCAATTTGATGATAGCCTTTTTAGGGTCGCCTGCCAGTGTCTGCATGCCGGATGTGCCTGTTGCAGCTCCGCTTCTCATTTTCTGCCCTTCCTGATATCATTCTCACGGGATATGTTACCGATGGCCCGCCTTATCATTTCAACGAAGAGGGCTTTCTCTTCCCCGGTAAAACCATCGAACACAGTATCATTGATGAGCGCGGACATTTGCTGTATTACCGGCCCCAGTTGCCTTGACTTTTCCGTAAGGTATATTCTGTAGGCACGCCTGTCCTGCGGGTCTTTTTCCCTGCGCACATACCCGTTCTCTTCCAGTTTGTTTATAGACCTGGTACCTGTCGCCCTGTCACAGTTCAGATCCCTTATGAGGATCTCCTGGCTGATGCCGTCGTGATGAAGCAAACGCATCAGGAAAGAGAACTGTCCGCTCCCTATGTCATATGGCTCCAGTTCTCTTGCAATGAAGGTATGTATCTCCCGGGAGAACAGGAATGCCTCTCTTCCGATAGGCTGATGGCATCTTGCCGTGAGGCAATCCTTATTTTTAAGTGGAGACGTCGGTAACCCTCATTTTATTGCTATTGCAACAATTGCATACGCAACAATTAGTATATAAAAAAATCGCTTTGTTACCGGGGATCAGTCCACGAACAGCTCGACTCCCATCAACTCGAGGAAGATCTCCTCCAGTGAAGGTACGATGGTGCGCATCTCAACGATATCCCCTCCTTTGGATGCGACCCATTTGGTGGTATTGTTGACAATGTTTATGTCATGGGTAATGACAATATGGTCATCATTGACCTTCTTCAATGCTGCAAGGTCATAGTCATCAATGCTATCGACCCTGAACACGAGCCTGTATTGTATCTGCCCGAACTCTTCGCGGATACTGGCAGCCGTGCCAAGAGTAATGATCCGGCCGTTCTT